>Ga0256404_1004500_pt1 | contig 26285 bp, 22 predicted proteins | sample RumenRJG_01DNA_FD_185990 | JGI IMG/M metagenome (GOLD analysis project Ga0256404, IMG submission 185990) | Bovine rumen microbial communities from Lethbridge, Alberta, Canada - RJG_01 | ecosystem: Host-associated > Mammals > Digestive system > Stomach > Rumen | place: Canada: Alberta | collected...
CTGTATATATTGAATTATACCACATTGTGAGACATTGTGCAAGAAGAATAGATAATATTTGACACAAAAAATGAGCATTTTTCAATGCTCACAGCGATTTCTATTTCACACAAGTGTCAAACTCCCGGCTGTGACGATTGTACTTTGTTGTACAAAATAACAGATAATTACCCATTTCATCTGAACTGGGGGTAAAATAATAATCAGATAAACAGTTAAAATGCCGGATTGCCATCCGCAATGCGGGTAAACAGTCCGGCTTCATACGTTATTGTGGCAACAACAGGAGGCATCTCAAAATGAAGAAGAAAAAATGCATTGCTATGCTGCTTGCCGGAGGACAGGGCAGCAGACTCGGAAGCCTGACTTCGAGCATTGCAAAGCCTGCGGTTTCTTTCGGAGGAAAGTACCGTATTATCGACTTCAGCCTTTCCAACTGCGTCAATTCAGGTATTGATACAGTTGGTATTCTGGTCCAGTACAAGCCGCTCATTCTGAACAAGTATGTCGGAACCGGCGAATCCTGGGACATGGCTGTAGCAGACGGCGGCGTCCACATCCTTCCGCCTTATGCAGGTGAGACAGGTGGTGAGTGGTACGAGGGTACCGCAGACGCTATATATCACAACATAGATTTTATCGATCTGTACAGCCCCGAGCATGTGCTCATCCTCTCGGGTGACCACATCTACAAGACTGATTACAACAAGATGCTTGAAGTGCATGAGGCAAACAAAGCAGACCTCACTGTTTCAGTAATCGAGGTTCCGATCGAAGAGGCAAGCAGATTCGGTATCATGACTGCCGATGATGAAGGCAACATCGTAAAGTTTACCGAAAAGCCGAAGGAACCAGACAGCAACCTCGCTTCAATGGGTATCTATATCTTCTCATGGCCGTCGCTCAGAAAGGCTCTTCTCGAGGATCACGAAGATTCCGGTTCAGAGCATGACTTCGGAAAGAACATCATTCCTAAGATGCTCGAAGAGAAGAAGAAGCTTATCGTATACAGATTCGAAGGCTACTGGAGAGATGTAGGAACAGTAGACAGCTACTATGAGAGCCAGATGGATCTTATGGATGATGTTGAGAGCATCAACGTATTTACCAAGGATGCCAGAGTATTCTCCAACTCCAACATCTACCCTCCTCAGTACATCGGACCTGAGGCAAATATCGGCAAGGCGCTTATCAGCAACGGATGCACGGTATACGGCGATGTCGATCACTCGATTCTCGGAAGCGGCGTAGTAATAGGAGAGGGATCTGTTATCAAGGATTCCATCATTCTTCCTAACGCTATCATCGGCCGCAACTGCACGATCAACAAGGCTATCGTAAACGAGGGCGTTGTAGTCGATGACAGGACAGAGATCGGTGATGCTGACGGCAAGATCGTAGTTTACGGCACATCCAAGCTGTCGGTATAGAAGAGGGAGGCACGAAAATGAAGACAATCGGACTTATTTCCGCTAATTATCAGGGCAAAGGATTCGGTGAGCTCACTGAAGAGAGAACACTCGCATCCGTTCCGTACGGCGGCAGATACAGACTCATAGATTTTGCGCTTTCCAACATGGCCAACTCGGGCATTACCACTATCGGCATCATTGCTCCGTACACATCCGGATCACTGATCGACCACATCGGTATCGGTAACCCGTGGTCACTCGGCCGCAAGAACGGCGGACTCTTCCTTATGCCTGGCTCGGTATACGGCGTACAGGCTGAGGGCAGAAGATTCCTGATCAGAGACGTGCTCAAGAACATCAAGTTCTTCGAGAGAGATGGTGCTGACTATGTTATCATCTCGAGCAGCACTGACGTATACAACATGGACTACAAGCCTCTGATCAAGCAGCACAGCGAATCCGGCAGAGCGATGACTGTTGTTTACAAGAAGGTTCCTAGAGCTGAGGACTACGAAGGATTCTTCATCGACATCAATGAAGACGAAAGAGTAGAGAAGTTCAACACAACGGCTGAAGGATGGGGCAACTACTTCATCGACTGCTGCATCGTAAACAGAGAATTCATGCTCGAGTTCCTGAAGTGGTTCGGAGCTCTTGAATATATGGACTTCTTCGATGTAGTCAAGGATCACCTCGATGTATTCGATGTAGGCGCATTCGAGTTCAGAGGCTACTTCGGAAGAGTAAGAAGCACTTCCGATCTTCTGAAGGTCAATCAGGATATGACAGACTACGTCATCAGAAACGAAGTATTCTGCAATCCTGAGAGAACCATCTACACCAAGACACAGGACGAGGCTCCGGTATTCTATCTGCCGGGCTCTGACGTCCGCAACTCAACGATCTCCGCAGGCTGCACTATCAAGGGCAAGGTCGAGAACAGCACGATCTTCAGAAGTGTAACCATCGAGGAGGGCGCAGTTGTAAGAAACAGTGTCATCATGATGCACTGCCACATCGGAAAGGACGTAGTCCTCGACAACGTCATCTGCGACAAGTACGTCACCATCAATGACGGCGTCAAGATCTTCGGTTCAGGAGACAAGCCTGTAGTAATCGGCAAGGAGATGACGATCTAGTTATCCTCAGATAACTCAATATGTTCAACATGGCTTCCTGCAGTTGCAGGAAGCCTTTTTTTCTGATTTAATAGTACAGGTGATTAGAGTAATAATTCATAAGTTTGCGGGCGGGGTACGTAAAAATTGTTATTCCGCGGACGGTAATTTTTACGCACTCCGCCCGCAAACACTACATGTAACTATATAGCTGATTAAGAAAAAAGGAGAAACGGTATTATGGGAGAGAAAAAGAAGGTCTTATTCGCAGCATTCGAAGCTACTCCGTTCATCAAGACCGGAGGTCTCGGTGATGTTGCAGGATCGCTGCCTGCATATATCAAGAACGATGACTACGATGCAAGAGTGATCCTGCCTCTGCTGAGTTCCATTCCATGGGAGTACAGAGAGAAGATGAAATACGTCGAGAATTATGAGGTAAGGCTCGGATGGCGCAGCCTGTACTGCGGACTCTTCACCCTGAGAAAGGGCGGAGTCACATACTACTTCCTCGACAACGAGTACTACTTCAGCAGAAGCGGAGTATACGGAGAGTTTGATGACGGCGAGAGAGTAGCTTTCTTCTCGGTAGCAGTACTTGAGACGATCAGACACATCGCAAGGACTTTTGCACCGGACATCCTCCACTGCAACGACTGGCATACAGCTCTCGTACCTGTATACCTCAGAGAGTACTACAACGGTGATGAGCTCTATGACCGCATCAAGACTGTATTCACCATCCACAACCTGAAGTTCCAGGGACAGTACAGCAGAACCATGGTCGGCGACGTTCTCGGTCTCACAGGCACACCGGCTGACGGACAGATGATCCACGATGACGCTGTCAACTTCATGCAGGGAGCTGTTATATACTCAGATGCAGTAACGACTGTAAGCCCTACATACGCTGATGAGATCTGCACCGTAAGATACGGCGAAGGTCTTGAGGGACTGTTCACTTCGAGAAAGTACAAGCTCTCCGGCATCATCAACGGAATCGACAAGAAGAACTATGATCCGGAGAAGGATCCTGCTATCCCTGTACACTTTGACAGATACCATCTCGAGAAGAAGACAGAGGCCAAGCTGGAGCTCCAGAGAGAGCTCGGCCTGAGAGAGGACCCGGATGTTCCGCTGTTCGCAATGGTAAGCCGTCTGACACAGCAGAAGGGTGCCAACCTGATCGCAGAGCTCCTGCCTGAATTCCGCGAGAGATACATGCAGGTCGCAGTTCTCGGTACGGGCGACTTCGGATTCGAGAACGCCATCGGCGATTTTGCATATCACAATCCTGAGAACTTCGCTGCAAGGATCACCTTCGACGAGAAACTCTCAAGAAGATTCTATGCTGCAGCTGACGTATTCCTGATGCCTTCAGAGTTCGAGCCATGCGGCCTTGCTCAGATGATCTCGATGAGATACGGAACACTTCCGCTCGTAAGAGAGACAGGCGGACTTAAGGATACCGTAGCAGGTTACTGGGACTACGGTGAAAATGCCAACGGATTCTCTTTCAAGGATTTTGATGTCAACGGCCTCAGAAGCACTGTTGACCTCGCGCTCAACCTGTGGTTCGAGCACCATGATGTATGGGAAAAGCTCCAGCAGAACGCATTCGACGCCAACTTCGGATGGGAAGAGTCCGCTGAGAAGTACAGAGAGCTGTACGACGGCCTGCTTGGCTGGTAATTCAATATGCCGGATCTGAACGTTCCGGCAAGGGGGAAACAGCATTTGAAATTAATCCATAATTCAAGAGAACTGAAGTACAGGAGCCCGTTCGGCGCCGTTACGACCGGCAGCAGGGTGCGCATCAGCATCGATGCCGTCGACTTCACGCCTGAGGATGTGACTCTGCTCCTCTGGCACGGCGAGAACAGGACTCCTGAGTATATTCAGATGCATCAGACTGCATGCATCGAAGAGACACGCGGAGGCACCTACAGCGCTGAGATAACAGCACCTGATGAGGGAGGCCTCCTGTGGTACACATTCGGAATAGAGCTGACTGACGACTATGATCAGCGCCGCATCCTGTGGTACGGAAACAATCCGGAGAGACTCGGCGGCGAGGGCTGGATGTACGGCGAAGATGAGATGTCTGAGCACGATGTGCCGGCATTCCAGATAACCGTATATAAGGAAGCGGCTGTTCCTGAATGGTATAAGAACGGCATCGTCTATCAGATTTTCCCGGGCAGATTCGCAAGGGATGATGACTGGCGCGAGAGGTGCGGGGAAGCGGTAAAGCGCGTCAACGAAAGGCGCACGGACATAAAGCGCGTCATCCAGGAAGACTGGAACAGAAAAGCCTATTACGTAAGAGACAATGAGGGCAGGGTCACTGAGTGGCCTGTCTACGGTGGCAGCCTCAAGGGCATTGAAGAGAAACTTGGTTATCTTAAGTCGCTTGGCGTTACTGCCATCTACCTCAATCCTGTATTCGAGTCAGCATCGACACATCACTACGACACGGCCGATTACATGACGATCGACCCGACCCTCGGTACCAACGAGGATTTTGCACACCTTGCAGAGGAAGCCAGGGCGCAGGGCATCCGCCTTATACTCGACGGAGTCTTCAGCCATACCGGTGCCGACAGCATATACTTCAATATGTTCGGCAATTACAAGGCTGAGGGCAAAACGCTGCCGCATGACGCTGAGGGCGCATGGCAGAGTGAGGATTCGCCGTACAGGCCGTGGTACAAGTTCGATGAGAACGAGGCGTGCGGCTACAGCTCATGGTGGGGCGTCACCGATCTGCCTGAGGTCAATGAGACCAATGATGATTACAGGAATTTCATACTCGGCGAGGACGGCGTGATCGAGCACTGGATGAAGATGGGCGCGAGCGGCTGGAGACTTGATGTCGCTGACGAGCTGCCTGACTCATTCATCGCTGAGACGAGAAGCAGGATAAAGAAATGCGATCCTGACGGCCTTCTCATCGGAGAGGTCTGGGAGGATGCCAGCAACAAGATAAGCTACGGAGAGAGAAGGAAGTATTTCATGGGCGACGAGCTTGACGGCACCATGAATTACCCGCTGAGGGACATCCTTCTCGACTACATCAACTATACGATCGGCTCGGGCTATGCGGCTGAGAGGCTCGAAAGCCTGAGCGAGAATTACCCGAGGGAGAACTTCTACGGAGCCCTGAACCTCATCGGAAGCCATGACAGGGAGAGGATAATGACTGCGATGGCTGCTGAGGAGGATTACCAGGCAGCCGTTAAGAAGGTGAGAGTCATGTCGGCTCTCGAGTTCACTCTGCCGGGAGTGCCTTGCATCTACTACGGTGACGAGGTAGGCCTGACAGGCGGCAGGGACCCTGAAAACAGAAGCGGCTACCCGTGGGGATATGAGAATCTCGACCTCGGATACCATTACAGGATGCTGGGACTCATCTATGATGAGCATCCGGTCCTCAAGGACGGCGAATTCACGATGCTCTCCGGAAGGGAAGGCATCAGTGATGACATATTCGCCTTCACAAGGTCGTACCCTGAAGCAGATGAGCGCATTCTGGTGCTCGCAAGCAGAAGCTACGGACCTGTAGAGGTGGATCTCAGCGGCATCGAAGAGGCAAAGTGCGGTTATGCGCTCGACCTTCTGAAGTCCGCAAAGGAGATACCTGTCAGTGAAGACGGAAGCCTCGGCACGGTCACAATGGATCCGCTGAGCGTCAAGATAATCTGCCTTCTTGATGAGGCACCTGAGAAGGTCGACCTCGGGAGGAAGGCCGGAGTCATATGCCACATAAGCACACTGGGCAGAGGCGTGCTCGGCACACCTGCGAAGAAGTTTGCTGACTACATAGCAAGCGCGGGCATGAAGGTATGGCAGGTGCTGCCGCTCAATCCTACCGGACTCGGCGGATCGCCATATTCAAGCTACGCTGCTTTTGCCGGATATCCGGAGATGATCAACAGGGACGAGCTCCCTGACCACAGCGGATACGAGCAGTTCTGCAAAGACAATAAGGACTGGCTCACCGAATACATCGCGTTCACTGTCCTCAAGGAGATAAACGGGGGCAAAGCGTGGTACGAGTGGCCGGATGAGCACAAGTTCGGCGACCCGGACAAGATGATCGAAGAGCTTTCTGCTGAATATGGCGCGAGGATAGAAGAGCTGGCGAAGGATCAGTACTACTTCTTCGTCCAGTGGAATGACCTGAGAGAATATGCCAACAGCCTGGGAATCGAGATGATGGGCGACCTTCCTATGTACATGGCTTCGGACAGCGCTGATGTCTGGGCCGCTAAGGGAGAGTTCGGACTCGACGAGGACGGCAGGAAGAAGGTCCATTCAGGAGTACCGCCTGATGCTTTCAGCAAAGACGGCCAGGACTGGGGCAACCCGCTGTACAACTGGGATGTCATGAAGGATGAAGGCTACAGCTGGTGGATGAGAAGGCTGAAGCAGTGCGCTGAGAGATTCGACATTCTCCGCATCGACCACTTCAGGGGATTCTCGGAATACTATGCAATACCTGAGGGAGCAACTCCTAAGGAAGGCTCGTGGCAGCACAGCGCAGGGCTTGAATTCTTCAAGGCAGTTAAGAAGATGCTGAAGGAAGAAGGACTCGGCATGAAACTGCTGGCAGAGGACCTCGGATTCCTCGATGACGGCGTGCTGAGCCTGCTGAAGCTGACAGGACTTCCGGGAATGGATATCTGGCAGTTCACTGCTGACGAGATGCTGGCTATGGATCCTGAGAAGGCCGCACACAGAGCGTTCTATACAGGCACCCACGACAACAATACTCTGATGGGATTCCTGCTCGGAGATGAGGAGGATACAGACTCTGTATCAGACGAGAAACGTACGGAAGCCGAGATCGAGGCGCTGAATATAATAAGACAGATATACGAGAGCCCGGCGGCGCTCGCTATGGTCCAGCTGCAGGACATGTTCATGCTCGGCAGTGAGACAAGGATCAATGTACCGGGCGTAGCAGAGGGTAACTGGTCATGGCGCACACCGGCTGACTCGGTTGAGGAATCATTTGAGGATACAGCTGAACGTGCAGCATGGTTCAGGGAACTCGCAGAGAAGACCGGCAGGATATAACACTATCTGATACAGAAGGGGAGAAAATTCTATGTTCAGGAAAATGAGAAGAAGCCCGCAGGCTCTGAGTCAGGATGAGATAATCGAAGTTCTGAAGAAGGAGACAAGAGGGGTGCTTTCAGTTCAGGGTGATGACGGATATCCATACGGAGTTCCTATCAATCACTATTATGATGAAGAGACAGGCAAGCTGTACTTCCACGGCGCGAACTTCGGCCACAGAGTAGATGCTATAAAGAGAGATCCGAAGGTATCCTACTGCGTATTCGGCCAGGACTACCAGAAGGAAGGCGACTGGGCAAAGTATGTCAAGAGCGTCATCATATTCGGCAAGGCTGAGCTGATCGAGGATATCGACGAAGTCATCAAGTGGTCAGTCAAGCTCTGCAGCAAGTTCCCTTGCACAGAGGAGTACGTCAGGACCGAAGTCGAGAAAGATGCAGGCAGAACACTCTGCTTCTCAATCACCATCGAGGACATCAACGGAAAGCTCGTACACGAGGCGTAATGTGACAGTGGGGACGGTTCTTTTTGTCACACTTTCATTGAGCAGAAGGCTCAGAAAAAAGGAATACAGGAATTGACAAGGATTATTCAGAATTCCTTGTCATTTTTTTTGATTTCCTTTGCAGAAGACCACGCGCAGGACCAATCTGGTAGCAAATCACATGCAAAACCATCTTTCAGGGCCACGCGCAGGACCAATTTGACAGCAAATCGCATGCAAAACCATCTTTCAGGGCCACGCGCAGGACCAATTTGGCAGCAAATCGCATGCAAAACCATCTTTCAGGACCACGCGCAGGACCAATCCCTCAGACTCATCCAGGCATAATAAAAGAGAGCCACGAAAATCGCGACTCCCGTATTGCGTTTGTACGTAATATGACAAAAAGAACCGTCCCCACTGTCACATTATTTGTCTAGTTCGCCGCGGAGGTCGGTCTCCATGAGCTCGATGACCTGCTCGCGGGTCAGATCCTGGCTCAGAAGGTACTGCAGCTTGGCGACTGCGGCCTCAGTGGTCATGTTGTAGCCGCTGACTGCGCCTGCATTGACAAGAGCCGAGCCGGCTTCGTATGTGCCGAGCCTGACTGCTCCCTGCGGACACTGGGTGCATACTACTACGACAGCGCCTGTTCTCGAAGCTTCGTCAATCAGATTGGACAGAGCCTTGTCATAGTTCGGGATGTTGCCCGAGCCGAAGGTCTCAAGTATAAGGCCCTGCATGCCGTTGACGATAGGTGTGAAGAGCTCGAACTTGATACCCGGGAATACCTTGATGACTGCCAGTCTTGTATCCCTGAGATATCTGACGGTAAGCGGCTGATCAGGATCGACTTCAAGGAATGCACGCTTTCTGTATCTCATGTCAATCCCGGCCTTGGCAAGTTCCGTGTAATTAGGAGACTTGAAGGCGATAAGACGGTCGGATGAGTACTTCGTGGCTCTGTTGCCCCGGAGAAGCTCGTTGCTGAAGTACAGGCATACTTCATGCACGACATCCTGTGCCGCGATCAGGACGGAAGTTATAAGGTTGTCCTTGCCGTCGCTTCTGAGTTCGCAGAGAGGTATCTGGGAGCCGGTGAAGATGACAGGCTTGCTCAGGCCCTCAAGCATGAAGGAAAGGGCCGAGGCGCTGTAGGCCATTGTGTCAGTTCCGTGCAGCACTACGAATCCGTCATAATCATCATATCTTGATTCGATCGCTTCGGCGATCTGGTTCCACTGCTTATATGTAATGTTCGAGCTGTCCAGCAGCGGGTCGAATTCCACAAGATCCCATTCCGGCATGCGCGGGGATGAGAGGTCCCTGATCGCTGCGAGCTCTTTTGCAAAAGTTCCCGGCGCAGGAGCGAACCCGTTCTCAGTCGGGATCATTCCGATCGTTCCGCCGGTGTACAGAATGCATACTTTTTTCTTAGACATTATATCCTCCGTATGAGTATATTCCCCCTGAAACACAACAATTGTAACACATTCGGATTGAGTGTCACACGGCAAAATGTTAGAATAGTGCAGTGAGAAAAGACTCTGAAACAGATACAGACAGGCGCGTCTGCGCGGAAAGGCGTGACGTAAGCTGAGAAAGGGGCACAGTAAAATGCTGGAAAGAGAACCTAGAATCATCAAGGTCAAGGAGAGCATCCTCGAAGACAACGACGCAGATGCAGACAAGCTGCGCGGCGAGCTTCTGGATGAGAAGACCTTTTATCTGAATATAATGTCATCACCGGGATCTGGCAAAACGTCAAGCATCCTGCAGCTCATCAAGAGGCTGAAGGACGATTTCCGTATCGGAGTGCTCGAGGCAGACATCGACGGTGATGTGGATACGAGAACTATGCTGAACGCAGGCGTTGCTTCCGTACAGATCCACACAGGCGGCATGTGCCACCTTGACGCGGACATGAGCAGACAGAGCCTTAAGGAGATCGGCTCGAAGGATCTCGACCTCGTCATCCTCGAAAACGTCGGCAACCTCGTATGCCCGGCTGAATTCGACACCGGAGCAGTCAAGGACCTCGTTATTCTGTCCGTACCTGAAGGCGACGACAAGCCTCTCAAGTACCCTCTGATGTTCACTAAGGCAGACGTGGTGCTTGTCAACAAGATCGATGCACTCGAGGCATTCGACTTCGACCTTGAGAAGTTCACTGAGAACGTCAGAATGAGAAACGCCAATGCTGATGTCATCGCAGTATCTGCAGAGACAGGCGAGGGCTTCGACGAAGCAGCTGCGTGGATCAGAAATGCTGCTGAAGAATTTCTGGGAGGTGCAAAGTAATGTGTGCTGTAAGAGTAATTGACGTAAACATGGGCGTGTTCGAGATGAACGACCGCATCGCTGATGAGGTAAGGGCACGCAATAAGGCTAACGGAACATTCATGGTCAACCTCATGGCATCACCGGGATCGGGCAAGACAACGACTCTCCTGAGGACCATCGCTGAGCTGAGAGATGAGTACAAGATCGGCGTTATGGAAGCAGACATCGATGCTTCAGTGGATGCTGAGAAGATGATCAAGGCAGGAGTCCGCTCCATCCAGATCCACACAGGCGGAGAGTGCGCTATGGACGCTTCGATGACACAGCAGGCACTTAACGAGTTCGATACATCGGACCTCGACCTCCTGTTCATGGAGAATGTCGGCAACCTCGTATGCACAGCTGAGCAGGATACAGGCGCCACAGTCAACGTCGAGATCCTCTCGCTTCCTGAGGGAGACGACAAGCCTCTCAAGTACCCTCTGATGTTCACGGTATGCCAGGCAGTCATCGTAAACAAGGTCGATACCCGCAAGTTCTTCAGATTCGACGATGAAGCATTCATCGAGAGAGTCCACAGCCTCAATCCGGATGCGAAGATCTTCTTCCTTTCATCCAAGACAGGAGAGGGCTTCGATGCGTGGACCGGATGGCTCAGAGAGCAGATCGGGGCTTATAAGGCTGAATAAGTGCAGCTTAAAGACTAAGCGCACGCTGCAGGAGCCGCGAACGATTGAAATCAAAGGCATGCGACCAATTATACGGACGCATGCCTTGTGTTTTGTGAAAAATACCAAAATATTGATGTATATGCGTTGACATATTTCAACATACATAATAAAATGCGAATAATTGAGATAGAGGACGCGTCACGTCATCAGTAGTGATCCCGATGACCAGTGCAGTAGAGGGTGAAATGAAAGGGACTGACGCCGAAGTGATGTAAAGGCTGCACCCTTTCTGATCTGGGCGGACGGAATAAGATACGGCCGACTGTCGCGATTACGCGGAGCGCTATCCATGATAAGAAATCAGAGATTGTTTTGATTTGTCATGAGCAGCTGATCCGTGTCGGCTGCTTTTTCTATTACAAATCACGGCAGTATCTGAAGTATCTTAGAGGTAGCCTTATCTCATTCTTGGAAAACACCATTCAAAATGAGGAGGTATCAAACAATGGCAAGAACACAGACTATTTTCGAAGGAGTTGCAACTGCTCTCATTACTCCGATGACAGAGACCGGAGTCAATTTTGACCAGTTCGGCAAACTGATCGACTGGCAGATCGAATCGGGCATCGACGCACTCGTCATCGCAGGAACAACAGGTGAGGGCTCGACACTTACCGACGAGGAGCATAAGGAATGCATCAGCTTCGCCGTAGAAAGAGCAGCCGGCAGAGTTCCTATCATCGCAGGAACCGGCTCCAACCACACAGAATACGGTAAGCAGCTGACCAAGTACGCAAGTGACGCCGGCGCAGCAGCATGCCTGATCGTAACTTCGTACTACAACAAGGCTACACAGAACGGTCTTGTAAAGCTCTTCAGCGAGTACGCAAGTGTCAGTGATGTTCCTATCATCGCGTACAACGTTCCTTCGAGAACAGGTCTCAACATAGAGCCTTCAACATACGTCAAGCTGGCTCAGATCGACGGAGTAGCAGCTATCAAGGAGGCTAACTCCAACATCTCCAAGATCGTGGATACATTCGCACTCGTAGGCGACAAGCTCGACATCTATTCGGGCAACGACGATCAGATCGTTCCGTTCCTCTCGATGGGCGGAAAGGGAGTCATCTCGGTACTTTCCAATGTCATCCCTAAGGAGACAAGAGAGCTCTGCACAAAGTTCTGGGAAGGCGATGTAGCAGGTTCCGCAGCACTTCAGTGCAAGTACAACGAGCTCGTCAAGGCTCTCTTCTGCGAGGTCAACCCGATCCCGGTCAAGGAAGCTCTTGCAATGATGGGCTGGTGCGATCCTATCCTCAGATCACCGCTGTACCGCATGGAGGAGGCCAATCTTCAGAGGCTCCGCAAGGCTATGCTGGATCTGGGAATCATTCAGTAAAATAGCATAATCGGAGGAAGATAGCCTGATGAAAGTAATTGTAAACGGAATCGACGGGGCGATGGGTTCGGTCCTCGCCCGCATCATAGAGAAGACTGATGACATGGAGGTCATCGCAGGTGTCACACCTACGGGTGCTGACGGGGCTTACCTGACGATGGATGCATATCAGGGACCGGCCGACATGGTCATAGATTTTTCACATCATTCTGTGACTGCCGACCTGATGGAGTACTGCGTAAAGAGAAATCTTCCTGTTGTCGTATGTACTACCGGCCAGACTGAAGAGGAGATGGCATGCATCACCAAGGCTGCTGAGAGCATCCCGGTATTCAAGTCGGGCAACATGTCTGTCGGAGTTGCGATCACGGCCAAAGTGGTAAAGGAGATCGCTGCGAAGTTCGGTGCATGTGACATCGAGATCGTAGAAACTCATCACAACAGAAAGGTCGACGCTCCGAGCGGCACAGCACTCATGCTGGCTGACGCTGTAAGAGAGGCAAGACCTGAGCTCCACTACAATCTCGGAAGATCGGGAGACTGCAAGCGCGAGCCTGATGAGATCGGCATCAATTCAGTCAGAATGGGCAACATAGTCGGTATTCACGAGGTCATGTTCGGTACTAATACCCAGACCATCACAGTTACACACCAGGCACATGACAGGGCACTGTTTGCAGACGGTGCCGTAGCTGCCGCAAGATTCCTTGCAGGCAAACCGGCCGGCATGTACAACATGGACGATCTGGTAGCGGACTAAGTAAGAGATCCTGAGCTTGGGGGAGTTCAGGATGCATAAAACCGGCGACACACTATACGGGACAGTAATGGGATCAGAGATCAGGAATCGAAAAGGAGAATCAAAATGATAAGGGTAGGAATAGCAGGATACGGAAATATCGGAAGAGGCGTTGAGGCTGCTGTAACACAGGCACAGGACATGGAGCTTGTCGCAGTTTTCTCAAGAAGAGACCCGGCAACAGTACAGACCGTAACAGGTGTACCGGTTGTCGCTTATGATAAGATCGGAGAATGCGCCGGTGACATCGACGTAGTCATCATCTGCGGAGGCAGTGCAACAGATCTGCCTTGGATGACACCTGAGCTTGCAGCAAAGTTCAACGTCATCGACAGTTTTGACAACCACCATCACATTCCGGAGCATTTTGCAAAGGTAAATGAAGTTGCATCTGCATCAGGCAAGGTCGGCATCATCTCCTGCGGATGGGACCCGGGATACTTCTCACTGGCAAGGATCCTCGCAGATTCGGCTCTTCCGGAAGGCGACAGCTATACATTCTGGGGACGCGGAGTCAGCCAGGGACACTCCGACGCTATCAGAAGGATCGAGGGTGTAAAGGACGCAAGACAGTACACTGTACCTGTTGAGGCTGCTCTTGAGAGCGTGAGAAATAACGAGCACCCTGAGTTCACTGCACGTCAGATGCACCTCAGAGAGTGCTGGGTAGTTGCTGAGGACGGAGCTGACAAGGCTGCCATCGAAGAGGCTATCAAGACAATGCCGGACTACTTCGAGCCATATGACACAACAGTCACCTTCATCACACAGGAAGAGCTCGAGAGAGATCACAGCGGACTTCCGCACGGCGGCAGCGTGATCAGAAGCGGACGCACAGGATTAAACAGAGAGTTCAACAACACAGTAGAGTTCACTCTCAACCTCGACTCCAATCCGTTCTTCACAGGCAGCATCCTCGTTGCAGCAGCAAGAGCTGCTTACAGGATGAACCAGGAAGGTCAGTGCGGAGCGAAGACACTCTTCGACGTACCGCCTGCATACCTGTCGCATCATACAAGAGAACAGCTGCTCGCACACATGCTTTAATATGACAATGGGGACGGTTCTGTTTGTCATCTTCTGCAGACAGAACCGGAATGCGTCAAAAAAGGACCGTCCCTTTTGACACAAAAAGATGACAATCAGAACCGTCCCCACTGTCACAAAAAGGTGAAAACATGCTATACAACAATCTTACAGTAAACGAAAAAGGGCATCTGGCAATCGGCGGCCTGGACGCGGTCGAGCTTGCTGCTGAATACGGCACACCGCTCTACGTCCTCGACGAGGATGTGATCCGCGCTAACTGCAGGACATACGTCAATGCCATGCATGAATACTTTGGACCGGAATCTGCTCCGCTTTTCGCGAGCAAAGCCCTGTGCTTCAAGGGCATATACCCGGTGGTTCAGTCTGAGGGGATGTGCGTTGATGTCGTTTCACCGGGAGAGATATTTACAGCAGTCGCTGCAGGTTTTCCTGCATCGAAAATGTTTTTCCACGGCACCAACAAAACAGACGCAGATATCGAATACGGTGTCTCACAGGGGATAGGATATTTTGTAGTCGACAATCTGAATGAACTGGAAGTCCTCAATAAAGTCGCCTCAGAGCAGGGGGTCATTCAAAATGTGCTTCTGAGGCTGACTTGTGGACTTGATCCGCACACACTTGAAGCAATCAATACGGGCAAAGTCGATTCGCAGTTCGGCGTTCCGATCGATACGGGTCAGGCGGATGAATTCGTGCGCACGGCTCTTTCGTGTGAGTACATAGAGGTCGCGGGATTCCACAGCCACGTTGGATCGCAGATATTCGAAAGCGATTCCTTCAACAGGCAGGTGGAGATCCTGACTGAGTATGCGGCCAAAATGAAATATGCTTATGGTCTGACTGTAAGGATACTGAATATCGGCGGCGGCTTCGGCGTCAGATACACCGAGAAGGACCCGCAGATCGACATTCCGGCACGCATCAAGGAAGTATCGGAGCACCTTAAGGCGGCATGTGAGAAATACGGCATCTCGTTCGAAGCCATCTACATGGAGCCTGGCCGCAGCATCATAGCCGATGCGGGCACGACCCTGTATACGACAGGCGGCTGCAAGGAAGTAAAGGGCTACCGCAACTACGTCACCGTAGACGGCGGAATGACCGACAATCCGAGATACGCTCTCTACAAGTCGGAGTACACAGTTCTCAACGCGAGCAGAGCAGGCGAGCCTGCTGAATATGAGTGCACGATCGCAGGCAGATGCTGCGAGAGCGGAGACCGCGTCGCAGAGTACGTCAGCATCGCAAAGCCTGAGAGAGGCGACATCATAGCAGTCCTCACCACCGGCGCATACAACTATGCGATGGCATCCAACTACAACAGGATCCCGAAGCCGGCGATGATAATGATAAAGGACGGCAAGGCGAGACTCGTAGTAAAGAGAGAGACCTACGCAGATCTCATGAAGAATGAGCTGTAGATAAGAAAAGGCAGAGACCCTGACGGGAATCTGCCTTTTGCAATTGTATTGTTTTTGGATGACGTAGTTTCTGTCTGCCGGGTATACTAGAATCTCTCGAGTACTGTAGAGAAGACTACCTGTGTCTCGGTTCTTCCGAACTCCTGCAGTTCGCCGATGAATGTGTCGAGCTCGGATGTTGTCGGTGTGACTACCTTGAGGAGCATGGAATAAGGTCCTGTGATGTGGTTGCACTCGAGAACGAAGTCCTTCTTCTGGATGAAGTCGTAGAACTTGCGCTGGTCTTCAGGGAGTACGGACATCTGGATGAAGGCCTTGATCTTGTAGCCGATCTTCTCAAGATCAACATCTGCGTGATAGCCCTTGATGAATCCTGCATTTTCGAGCTTGTCTATGCGTGCAGAGAGTGCAGGGGTAGTCAGATGCACCTCAGAGGAGAGTTCCTTGAGTGACATACGTGCGTTCATCTTGAGGAGGTTGAGGATCTGAACGTCCATTTCATCTATATTCTTCATGGCTTTTCCTTTCTTGATTAATATCTGTTCTTCTGTCTCAGGTTATGCACCTGATCTGTATGCCTGATGTGCATGCTTATTTTGCATGTCTGCTCTGACTGCTGCTACTTTCTTGCAGGACCTGCTTCTGAGATCTCGGCAGGCATGTCAGGGTATTTCTTCTCGAAGTTGGTGATGAACATCTCAGCGAGCTCATCGGCCTGTCTGTCATACGCTTCTGCATCTGCCCAGGTGTTCTTAGGGATCATGATCTCCTCAGGAACTCCCTTGACGCTGACAGGAATCTCGAGGTTGAATCTGTCGTCATGGACGTATTCAGCATTCTCAAGGTCTCCGTTCAGGGCGGCTGTTACCATTGCTCTTGTGTAAGCAAGCTTGATGCGGCTGCCAGTTCCGAATGCTCCGCCTGACCATCCCGTGTTTACAAGATATACCTGTGTGCCGTACTCATCAAGGCGTTCGCCGAACATCTCAGCATAGCGCTCGGTTTTGAGCGGCATGAAAGGCTCTCCGAACAGAGTGGAGAATGTCGGCTGCGGCTCTTTGACTCCGCGCTCCGTACCTGCGAGCTTGGCTGTGAAGCCTGTTACGAAGTGGTAGATCGCGGCGTTTCTTGTGAGCTTTGAGATCGGAGGCAGAACTCCGAACGCGTCTGCTGTGAGGAACAGCACGACCTTAGGGATGCCGCCGCGGCCTGCCCTGCTGGCATTAGGGATAAAATCTATAGGATATCCGACGCGGGTGTTCTCTGTGAGCGATCTGTCGGCATAGTCCGGAACGTGGTCTTCGTTGGTGACGACGTTCTCAAGGACCGAACCGAAGTGGATGGCGCGATAGATCTCAGGCTCTTTGGATTCCTCAAGGTCGATGCACTTTGCATAGCACCCGCCCTCGAAGTTGAATACGCCGTTGTCGGACCAGCCGTGCTCGTCATCGCCGATCAGCTCGCGGTTAGGGTCAGCTGAGAGCGTTGTTTTGCCCGTACCGGAAAGACCGAAGAATACTGCAGTCTCGCCTGTGGCAGGGTCCATGTTGGCTGAGCAGTGCATCGGGAGAACGTTGTCCTCGACAGGCATTGCGAAATTCATGATCGAGAAGACGGTCTTCTTGATCTCGCCTGAGTACTGTGAGCCGGCGATTATGGCAAAATGAGCTTCGTAGTCGATGATGATGGCAGCCTCTGAGTGGATGCCGTAACGCTTTGCATTGCACTTGTAGCCAGGGGCCACGAGGATGGTGTAGTCAGCTTCGCCAAAAGTAGCCAGTTCTTCTGCTGTAGGTCGGATTAGAAGGTCACGGATGAACAGGTTCTGTGAAGGCAGCTCGTTGATGACGCGGAATTTGCGCCTGTGCTGCGGGTCAGCTCCTGCAAAGCCATCGAAGATATACACTTCCTGACCCTCGAGGAAATCGATCATCTCCTCTTTGAGTGCGTCGAAAACCTTCCTGTCGATAGGGTGGTTGACATCGCCCCAGTTGATGAGGTCGTGGACTCCGTCGGTGTCGACGATGTATTTGTCGTGAGGGGAACGGCCTGTGAATTTGCCGGTCGTAACTGCCAGGGCGCCGGTATCTGTCAGGATTCCTTCACCGTTTCTGATAGCTTTCTCTATGAGAACGGTAGGGCTGAGATTGCGGTGCACTGTCGAAGGAGCGAGTCCGAGAGCATCGAGACCGTAAGTCTCTTTGTAGTTCTCCTGGATCGTGTATGTCTCCTGGCTGTCCTCAACGATAGCGGGATTGATCTTGAAGAAACTCTTCTTGTCTGCGCTTATGCTCATTGATATCACCTCTGCTGAAAAATGAAATATTGTCGTTAATGATCGAAATGAAGCGGTGCTTCTTTCTGAAAAATATATACTTTAAGCCGTTAATACTTTCAATAATTTTGCACAATATGATAAAAAAGGCGAATAATCGCACGTCCACTTAATTTAATTAAGGATAACGCCATTAACTATTGCTTCAGTGGTTAATTTATTATCAGAGCGGCAGGCTCTGAGTGAAAGGATGCAGCTCTCTGCTTATATCTATGAACTCCTCGAGAGCGAGGGAGAGCATCCTGTGCTTTCTGGTGTAATAGCACACATCACGGATGAATTCACTGTGGTTTACTGAGTAGTAGAGCATGTGGCTGCCCCAGTTATGGGAGTGACGGATAAGCGTGTCGCTGACGACAGTAATGCCGAGGCCTGAAGCGGCCATGCCGAAAGCGCTTGACAGCTGGTTCAGCTCATATACCGGATCTATTCTGACGCCATAGTCCTTGAATACGGCATCGCATCTTCTGCGTGTATCGAATCCGTCCTGAAGGAGGATGAACGGCTGCTTTCTCAGCGGCCTGAAATAGTCGAGTGCAGGATGGAGATTCTCGGTATGCTTCCCGGCTGTTATTTCCTCGAAGGTGTATGCATGATTTTCGAGCTTTACGTTGACTGCAAAGCTCTTCGGTATGGCGATCAGCAGATATTCCGTTCCGAGATAATGGCTTGCGAGCTGTTCGTTTTCCGACGGAAGGTTATCTATTACGATATCAAGCTCACCGCTCAGAAGCATGCTGATGAGCGCAGGCGTATCGTGATCATATAGTCTTATATGTATTGAAGGATGCATAACGGAATACTCATTCAGTATGTCCGGAACGATGTTGGACATGTACAGAGTCGTTCCGCCGAGAGCGATCTCACCGACCTCGATACCCTTGATGTCGTTGACATAGCTGATGAAATCCTCTTCGATCATGGATATGTTGCCGCAGCACTCGAGATACTTCTCGCCGATCTGAGTGAGACGCACCGGAGTAGTGCTCCTGTCAAACAGCCTGGCACCGATCTCCTTTTCTATATTCGAGACCATGACACTGAGAGAAGGCTGAGCAATGTGCAGAGCCTTGGCCGCCTTCGAGAATCCGCCTTCCTTATATATCGCAGTTACTATTTCTTTCTTTCGGAATATATCCATATGTGATCTCCTTGTATCAGAATGAGTGTCCTCATTATCACATTTGTCATCAGCATGTTCAGCTTGCACTGCGAGTATTCCGCAGAAATGCCATAAGGATGTGCGGCATTTCGAGGACGCGAGCAGGGTAAGCAGAACATGCTGTATACATATAAGAACAATCGTATAGCATTCATACCATTATTCATATTTGATTATACTCTATATGCGGTATAAAATAATGTCAACTTTTAAGTGCAAGAATAGCCTTGATATAAGGAGGGCGACATGCAAGTCAAACCAAATGATGAAAGAACGACTGCGATATCCAAGGTGATTGACATTCTGGATCCGGGCAGTTTTATGGAGATCGGGGAGCATGTATCGGCCAGGTATACTGAGTTCTACCATCCGGATGAGGTTGTTGAATCCGATGGTGTGGTAACCGGTTACGGCACGGTCGAAGGCAACCTCGTTTTTATTTTTGCGCAGGATAATGAGGTCATGGGAGGGACCTTCGGCGAGCAGCACGGCAGGAAGCTAGTAGATCTGTACGAGCACGCCATGAAGGCAAGGGCTCCGATCATCGGACTTCTCGACTGCGCGGGCTTCCGTATAGAAGAAGGACTCGACGGACTCTATCAGTTTGCAAAGCTGTATAAGAGACAGGCGGAGGCATCGAAGAAGATCCCGCAGCTTATGGCTGTCATCGGACAGTGCGGAGGCGGAATGTCCATATCCGCAGAGCTCGCAGATTTTGTCTTCCTCGAGAAGGATAAGGGAAGCATATTCGTAAACCCGCAGGGTGTCGTAGCCAATGCTATCGGAAACAATCCGTACATCCAGGCCAACGATGACGGTACGTATGAATGGGAAGAGATCGTTGAGAGGATCAGAAGACTCATCCGTATCCTTCCTGCCAGCACGGATTTTGCACCGTACATCAAGGACATCAGCGATGAAGAGCTGAACAGAGTATGCCCTGACCTGAGATACAAGCTCGGCGATGCAAGAGCCATCCTCGACGACATCTCGGACAACCACAGGGTAGTTGAGACCGCCAAGGACAGAGGCGAGGACATGATCACCGGATTCATCAGGATCGCCGGCCAGATCATCGGGGTCGCCGCCTGCAACGCGGTAGACGGAGAGAAGAGGATCACAGCAGCAGGATGCGACAAGGCTGCAAGGCTCGTCAACTTCTGCAACAAATTCAACATTCCTATCCTGACCATCACGGATACAGAGGGATATGATACCAAGTCGGAGAGCGAGAAGTTCATGCCGAGCGCAGCCGGAAGACTTATCAACGCATTCATCAATGCGACAGTTCCTAAGATCAACCTGATCACGGGCACTGTAGTCGGAAGTGCTTACAGTATGCTGAACTCCAAGGGACTCGGAGCTGACTACGTATTCATGTGGGACAGCGCAGACATCAGCATCGTCGACCCGAGACAGGCCACCGAGGTCATCTTCGGAAAGTGGACACCTGAACTGGAGCAGCAGTTCCGTGACTCGCAGACCAACGCTCTCGCACTGGCAAGACACGGTTTTGCCGACAAAGTCATCGCACCTGAAGAATCCAGGAAGTACCTCATCGGAGCTCTTCAGACGTTCATTAACAGCAGGTAGGTGATCGCATGAGTTTTCAGGAAATTGTAAGAATAGCACTGGTCGATACAGTGCTGGGTATGGGGACGGTGTTCGCGATACTGATCTTCATATCCATATGCATCTGGATCATGGGCATCCTCTGCAGGGAAAAGCCGAAAGCGGCACCTGCGGCAGAGGCAGCGCCTGCGGCAGATGAAGACGGCATCACGCCTGAGATGATAGCAGCCATCACGGCGGCGGTACATCAGTACATCAAGGATCAGAATGCCGGAAACGAAGAAGAATACATTGTCAGGAACGTACGGAGGGCAACATGGAGACATACATCATAAGAGTAAACGGACAGGAGTTCGAAGTAGAAGTAGAAAAGAAAGACGGATCCGGCGCACAGGCTCAGCCTTCAGCAGCTGCAGCACCTGCGGCAAAGCCGGCAGCAGCACCTAAGAGTGCGGCAGCAGGAAGCGGTGCTCCTGTAGTCTGCGGAACATCGGGCAAAGTCTTCAAGATCGTCGCCAAGGAAGGCGACAGCGTCAAGGCGGGAGACACAATCCTGATCCTCGAAGCAATGAAGATGGAGATACCTGTAGTTGCGCCTAAGGACGGCACAGTAAGCAAGATCGTTGTATCTGAAGGTGACAGCACTTCGTCAGGACAGACAGTAGCATACGTAGCATAGGAGGAACATCATGGGAGAAACCTTATCCAATCTGGCTCACCAGACGGCCTTCTTCAGCCTCTCCCTCGGCAACGTTCTGATGATAGCAGTTGCCCTGGTGCTGATGTATCTGGCCATCGTCAAACAGTATGAGCCGCTCCTTCTCCTTCCGATATCCTTCGGCATGATGCTCGTTAACCTGTACCCGCCGATCATGGAAGAAGGAGGACTTCTGTACTACTTCTTCATGCTGGATGAATGGACGATACTGCCGTCACTCATATTCCTCGGAGTAGGAGCGCTGACGGACTTCGGACCGCTCATCGCCAACCCGAAGAGCTTCCTCCTCGGAGCGGCGGCCCAGTTCGGAGTATTCAGTGCGTTCTTCCTGGCAATGTTGATGGGATTCAATGATGCCCAGGCAGCAGCCGTAAGTATCATCGGAGGCGCAGACGGCCCGACCTCGATCTTCCTGGCCATGAAGCTGGGGCAGAGAGAGCTGATGGGACCGATCGCCGTAGCGGCTTATTCATACATGTCGCTCGTACCGATCATCCAGCCGCCTATCATGAGAGCTCTGACCACAGAGAAGGAGCGCAAGATCAAGATGGAGCAGCTGAGGGATGTATCGAAGAGAGAAAGAATAATATTCCCTATCATCGTAACAATAATCGTATGTACACTCCTGCCTTCGACAGCGCCGCTTATCGGAATGCTGATGCTCGGCAACCTCTTCAGGGAGAGCGGAGTAGTAAGGCAGCTGCAGGAAACAGCATCCAACGCTCTTATGTACATCGTAGTAATCCTGCTCGGAACATCAGTAGGAGCTACGACCAGCGCTGAAGCTTTCCTCAAATGGACAACGATCAAGATCGTAATACTCGGACTCATAGCCTTTGCGTTCGGAACAGCTGCCGGAGTCCTCTTCGGCAAGCTCATGTGCAAGCTTACGGGAGGCAAAATCAATCCGCTCATCGGTTCGGCAGGCGTATCCGCAGTGCCGATGGCAGCGAGAGTTTCGCAGAAGGTCGGTGCTGAAGCAGACCCTACGAACTTCCTTCTCATGCATGCCATGGGACCTAACGTAGCAGGCGTTATCGGAACAGCAGTAGCAGCCGGAGTATTCATGGCGATCTTCGGAGTGTAAGAAAGGATCAGAAATGGGAAATAAACTTAAAATAATGGAGACTGCAATAAGAGACGGACAGCAGTCACTGATAGCGACCAGAATGCCTTTCAGCGACATGGAACCGGCACTTGCTCTTCTCGACAGCGTCGGCTATGACGCAGTAGAGTGCTGGGGCGGCGCTACATTCGATGCCTGCATCAGATTCCTCGACGAGGATCCGTGGGAAAGACTCAGAAAGCTGAGAGATGCTATGCCTAACACCAGACTTCAGATGCTGCTGAGAGGCCAGAACATCCTCGGATACAGACACTATTCGGATGACGTAGTCGACTATTTTGTCAAAAAATCGATCGACAACGGTATCGATATCATCAGGATATTCGATGCACTGAACGACCTCAGAAACCTCAAGACTGCGGTCGATTCGACCAAGGCTTACGGCGGACATGCACAGGTAGCTATGGCATATACGATCGGCGAGCCGTATACACCGGAGTACTGGAAGGACCTCGCTCTGAGGATCCAGGACATGGGTGCTGACTCCATCTGCATCAAGGATATGGCAGGACTCATGGTTCCGGCAGCTGCTACCGAGATGGTAAGCATGCTCAAGGCCAACGTTGAGATCCCTATCCACCTGCACACACACTGCACCAGCGGAGTAGCACCTATCACTTACTACTGCGCTGCACAGGCAGGAGTTGACTGCATCGACACAGCTATCTCGCCGTTCTCAGGCGGTACAAGCCAGCCGTCAACAGAGGTAATGGTCGAGACGTTCAAGGGATCGGACAGAGACACAGGTCTCGACATGAGCAAGCTCGAGAAGATCGCTGCCCACTTCCAGACAGTAAGGGACAACGCCCTTAAGAGCGGCCTCATGAACACCAAGGTCCTCGGAACAGACATCAAGACACTGATCTATCAGGTGCCGGGCGGAATGCTCAGCAACCTCGTATCACAGCTCAAGGACCAGAATGCAGAGGACAAGTACATGGACGTACTGCAGGAGGTCCCTCGTGTAAGAAACGACCTCGGAATGCCGCCGCTGGTAACACCGTCATCACAGATCGTAGGTACACAGGCTGTTCTGAACGTCCTGATGGGCGAGAGATACAAGATCCTCTCCAAGGAGACACAGGAGATCCTCAGAGGCAAGTACGGACAGACTCCGCTGCCTATGAATCCTGAAGTTCTGGCCAGGATCGACCCTTCGGAGATCATTACCTGCAGACCTGCAGACCTCCTCGAGCCTGAAATGGCCAAGATGGAAGAGGAGATTGGAGACTACAAGGAGCAGGAGGAGGACGTGCTGACATACGCACTCTTCGGACCTGTTGCTATAGAGTACTTCAAGAGAAGAGCCGCGCTCAGGAACAAGGTTGATCCTGATGCGATCGACATGAAGAACAAAGCATATCCGGCGTAATTGAGATACGGGCCGCGGCAGCACACCGGTTCGATTACGCAGTATATTACTAATAAGCGAGGTGATAAAAATGGGTTTTGTAAAGGAAAACGGCAGGACTATTCCTGTTGCTGACAAAGTATTCGCTCTTAACGGACGCGCCAAGGCTGCGACTGCCGAAAAGGGCAAGGATGCTGTCATTAACGCCGTTATCGGCGCTCTTCTGGATGACAACGGAGATCTCGTAGTAATGTCATCTGTAATGGATGCCATCAAGACTCTCGGGCCTGCTGACTATGCAGAGTACGCTCCTATCGCAGGAACCCCTGCATTCAAGGAAGCCGTTCAGAAGGCTCTCTTCGGAAAGTTCCAGCCGAAGGGATTCGTACGCGTATGCGCTACACCTGGCGGAACAGGCAGCATCACCAACGTTATAGAGAACTACTCGGACTTCGGCGACAGCGTTCTGACTCATGACTGGTGCTGGGCTAACTACAGAAACATCTGCAGTGAGAACGGCCGCAATCTGGCGACTTTCAGATTCTTCGATGAAGACGGAAAGTTCGACAGCGCTGATCTTGAGAAGCAGCTGTACGCTCTCGCTGAGAAGCAGGATCAGGTCATCCTGATGATCAACACACCGGCGCACAATCCTACAGGCTACTCACTGTCCCTTGAGGACTGGAGCAATGTTATAAGGATCGTCAATGCCGCAAAGTGCAAAGTAGTCCTCTTCCTCGACGTCGCATACATCGACTATGCAGGCGAGGATGACGAGGTAAGAGCATTCATGCCGATGCTTGAGGAGCTCGGCAGCAACGTTCTCACGATCTACGGCTACAGCGCATCCAAGACTCTCACAGCTTACGGCATGAGATGCGGAGCCATCGTATGCGTCGCTCCTGATGAGGAGACGGCAGAGGAGTTCAAGAGAGCTTCCGAGTACATGGCACGTGCGACATGGTCCAACTGCAACCGCTCCGCACAGGTAGCAATGGGCAGGATCTACAGCGATCCTGAACTTCTGGCCAAGGTCGACGAGGAGAGAAGGGGATACAGAGACATGCTTCTCGAAAGAGGCAGAGTCTTCGAGAAGACCCTGAACGACAACGGCGTGAAGTGCGTACCGTTCAGCGCAGGCTTCTTCGTAACAGTCGCATGCGACGATGCTGCATCGGTATGTGCAAAGCTCGAGGAGCAGGACATCTACTGCCTTGCGCTGCCTAAGGGCATCAGAGTGTCCATCGCATCCATCTCAAAAGAGAAGTGCGTAAAGTGCGCTGAGGCCATCGCGTCGCTGGTAAAATAGTGGTCATATCTGTGCGCAAAAGTGTATGCGGAACTGCTCAAGGGACCAAAATGACAGCATCTTTTGCACAGAAGGACAGTTAAGGACCGGGCATAGGTCCAAAATGGCAGTAAATCATGCAGAAAATGCAGATGAGGACCGCGTTCAGGGCCAGTGGCATATCATGCATGAGATAAGCGAATTTGGCAAATTGCATACAATGTGTTAAATTAAGTATAGGAATAAGTTATATCTCACAGGAAAGGACATGCGGCGGATGTATAAGACAATCGGTATCGTAGGCGGGATGGGGCCTGCAGCAACAGCGGATCTCATGAAGAAGATAACTGACATGACTGACGCTGACTGCGATCAGGAGCACATCCATCTTCTTATCGACTCGAATGTAAATATACCTGACCGCACAGCCGCCATACTCCACGGCGGAGAGAATCCGGTGCCGGAGCTCCTGGCTGCATCAAAGCGCCTTGAGTCTATCGGAGCGGACTTTCTGATAATGCCTTGCAACACAGCGCACTGGTTCATCCCGGCACTGGAGTGTGAAGTCGGCATACCTTTCCTGAACATGCCTGCTGAGACGGCCCGTCTTCTTAAGGAGATGGACGTTGAGACAGCAGCGGTTCTGGCTACAGATGGCACCGTGCAGAGCGGCCTCTATGAGGAAGCTCTTCGCGCGGAGGGCATCTCAGCTATATATCCGGATGATGAGCAGCAGAAGACGGTGATGTCTCTGGTATATGACTATATCAAGAGAGGCACACTTGACCCTGCACAGCTGCCGCATGATGAGATGGCTGCGATCTGCAGCAGTCTCAGAGAAAGGGGCGCGACAGCGGTTTTGCTCGCCTGCACCGAACTACCGGTGGCGTTCGACCTTATGGGGCTGTATGAGGACGACTGCGTCGATCCTACATCTGTCCTGGCGGGAGCCGCAATACGGGAGGCAGGAGCACAGCTCAGACCGGGAGTACGTTATTGAGAGGTTTC
>Ga0256404_1004501_pt1 | contig 26285 bp, 22 predicted proteins | sample RumenRJG_01DNA_FD_185990 | JGI IMG/M metagenome (GOLD analysis project Ga0256404, IMG submission 185990) | Bovine rumen microbial communities from Lethbridge, Alberta, Canada - RJG_01 | ecosystem: Host-associated > Mammals > Digestive system > Stomach > Rumen | place: Canada: Alberta | collected...
GTGACTACTTCCTTGCCGAAATTCATGTAGCAGAAAATCGTATCTGCTTCCAGGTATTCCTTTGTTTTCATCAAGGCAGCGGCGATCTGACTGCTGGCATCTTCCACGTATTCACGGGAAAGGGCGGCCATCCTCTTTCCTGTCTCCTTCCGCTGTGCTTTTTTTGCTTCTTTCAAATCTGTTTTCAAATCTGTGTTGTTCATTTTACTTACGCACGCCCCTGAATATTACTGAATATTCCTGCATAATCCCCTGGTCAGCAATCCATTAAAGCTCTGCTGTATCCAGATTGTCGATTATTTCTCTCTTTACTTTCCTGGTGTACATAACAGACATTCCTGTACCAGCTATCTCTGCAATGGGGAAGGCCCACCATACTGCCGTTACACCGCCAATGCGGCCCAGAATCCAGGCCATAGGAAGCAGAACTCCCAGCTGCCTTATGAGGGAGATGTTCATGCTGTACACGCTTTTTCCCACTGCCTGGAACACGCTGCCTCTCATTATGGCATATCCGGCAAATGGGAAACAGATGGAAATTATCCTCAGTGCTTTTATTCCCAGAGACATCATGGTCTCAGACGGATTGAACATGGACATCAGCACTCCCGGCGCAATCCAGAAAATCAAAGTTCCCACGGACATAAAGGCCACAGAATAAAATACGCTTATGCGCATTCCTTCCCTCATTCTGTCTGGTTTTCTTGCACCATAATTGTATGCGATGATAGGCACCAGACCGTTGTTCATTCCGAAAATCGGCATGAACACGAAGCTCTGTATCTTGAAGTAGGCACCAAAGGTGGCAACAGCTGTAGTGGAGAAACTTACCAATATCAGGTTCATTCCAAGGGTCATGGCCGATCCCACAGCCTGCATGATAATAGAAGGAACACCTATGCGGTAGATTTCCTTGATCATCATACCGTCAGGTCTGAAGCCCTTCATATTCATGGAAATCTCGTGGTTCTTCGTGTGGTTGATGTAAAAACCCATTATGGTTCCTACGGTCTGACCGAATACCGTAGCTATTGCGGCTCCTGCCACGCCTAGTCTCGGCGCTCCCAGAAGGCCGAAAATGAGAATCGGGTCCATGATTACGTTAATAATGGCACCCGTCACCTGCATATAGAAAATGTACTTTGTCTTTCCTGTTCCCTGAAGGATCCTCTCCATGGTTATCTGCATGGTTACCATTATTGAAAGACGGCACACGATGGTCAGGTACTGAGTTCCGTATTCAATAATCTGAGGATCTGATGTCTGGCTTTTGATAAAGGGTTCTGCGAAAAAGCTGAACACCAGGAAAATTGCATATGTTACAAAAGCAAGGAAGATTCCGTTGTGAACTACCAGGTTTACCTTGTCCAGCTCCTTTGCCCCCAGGTATCTGGACAGAAGAGCGCTCATACCTACTGCTGTTCCTATGGCAAAAGCCAGAATAAGGCTCTGTATAGGGAATGCCAGGGAAACGGCCGTCAGCGCATTTTCGTTGAGATGGGCTACGAAAATGCTGTCCACAATGTTGTACAGGGACTGGACGAACATGGATATCATCAGGGGTGCCGACATCTTCAGCAGCAGTCCTCTCACCGGTTTATATCCCATGGGATTTTCCGCCAGAACCTCTCTGTTGCCATTTCTATTGCCATTGCCGTTTTCTTCAGTTGTTATTTCTTCATTAATGTCAGTTCTCTCAATACTCTCTCTTTCATTTTCGTTCATGTACTCTCCTTAGCTGTAAATTGTTTTATATCTCTCTAATCTCGTCTTGACATTCTAATATAGAATACCACATTTATTGTGAAATTCTGGAATTTTCTTTAAATCAGTTCTCATAAACTACAAAAAACAAAGAGAAGAGCCGCCGAGGCCCTTCTCTCTGCAAATAAGAAGTATAGTAATATGAAGAAGAAAGCTGTTAGTAAAATTACTCTGCTTCAGGAACCTTCTGAACCTTCTTCCTGAATTTAGAGCCTTCATCGACTTCACCGGCATTAAGCCTCTTGAAGTAGCTTCTTGTTTCTGCTACAACCACTCCGTTCAATGCCACCAGTCCAACGAGGTTCGGCAGTGCCATCAGGCCGTTAAAAATATCTGCAAAGGTCCAAACGAAATTCAGAGTGAGGAACGGTCCTATGAGAACTGCAATTATGTATATCCATCTGTATACTTTTACGGCCTTCTTGTTCTTATTGCTGAAGTATTCCAGACATCTCTCGCCGTAGTAGTCCCACCCCAGGATGGTAGTGTAAGCAAATATTGAAAGACAGATCATCAAGACAATGCCGCCTGCGAAGTCCGGCCAAGGAAGGCCTTTTCCGAAAGCTCTCATTGTAACTGCCACGCCTTCCAGGCCCACCTTGTCAGAGCCTGTAAGAACAATGGCAAAACCTGTAATGTTGCAGATGACGATTGTATCCAGGAATGTTCCTGTCATTGATACCAGTCCCTGTCTTACCGGCTCCTTAGTCTGAGCTGCAGCTGCTGCTATAGGCGCAGATCCGAGGCCTGCCTCATTGGAGAAAATTCCTCTTGCAACGCCCTTCTGCATGGCAACCATCATGGCTCCCAGAGCTCCTCCTGCAACCGCCTTTGCTCCGAAGGCATCTTCAACAATGACAACAATTGCATGAGGAATGTCTGTAATATTGTAGAGGATGATAGCAACACCGATTACTACGTATGTCACCATCATTGCAGGAACTACGAAAGATGCTACGTTTGCAATCCTCTGAATTCCACCGATAACTACCAGAGCAACACACAATGTTACTGCGATGGCTGCGACTACAGTAGCCCATGAATATGAGATTCCTCCCATGGTGAAAGCAATGTGTGTGTTGTTTGGATCAAATACCGTTTTTATAGCAGAAGTAATGGAGTTTACCTGAGTTATGGTACCGATTCCCATTACTCCGGCTGTAAACCCGAAGAAGGCGAAGAGCTTTGCCAGCCATTTCCACTTCTCTCCCATTCCGTTCTCTATGTAGTAGAACGGTCCGCCAAGAGCATGTCCGTCTTCATCAATGACTCTGTATTTAATTGCCAGAAGGCCTTCTGCGTACTTTGTGGCCATTCCGAAGCAGGCTGCAACTACCATCCAGAAAAGTGCTCCCGGTCCTCCGGTAACAACGGCTGTGGCGACGCCTACGATATTTCCTGTTCCTACGGTGGCCGCCAGTGCTGTGGTCAGTGCTCCAAAACTGGAGACTTCTCCAACACCGTCTTCCTCGTTATAAACCATGTACTTCAGGGCTTTTCCCAGTTTCCTGAACTGGAGAAATCCCATCCGCACAGAGAGAAGAATTCCTGTTCCCATTATGAGAACGATCAGCGGGATACCCCACACGTAGCCGTCGATTACTTCCAGAAACGCTGTGAACTTTTCCATTCGTCACCTCCGATAGCTGTCAACCCAATCCATATATACCCATTTCCTAAAATAAAAAACCTCCGGCTGCACCTACACCTTCGCCGCCTCGGTTTATGTATACATGATAATTCGGCTTTTTATTTCTGTCAACAAATAATTTTAAAATTATTTGTTTTGTTAAACCAAAAACTAGGTCCTTCAACCCCTTGAAATCACTGGATTTTGTACGGTTTTTAGTACAATCGTGCATAATATACTTGAAAAAGTATTTTTTTAACAGACCCCATATTCTGCGAAATTCCGGTGCACATGGAATAGTTGCAGTTGTCTAAAGAGACAGTCAAATGAAAAAAGCAGCGACCTGACAAGATCGCTGCAGTTTATATTTAATATTTGTGAGATTAAAGCAGGGATGCTACCAGCTCCTCCATCTTAGCAAGATCGTCTGTAGGCTCGAACCTGGCAACTACATTGCCCTCTCTGTCTACTACGAACTTTGTGAAGTTCCACTTTATGTCAGGATTGTTCTTATAATCCGAATCGATGGACGAAAGGAGCTGATCCATCTTCTCAGCAACTTCTCCTTCTCCAAATCCCTTGAAGGCCTGCTGGCTCTTCAGGTATGCATAGAGTGGCAGCTGATTCTCTCCATTTACATCTGACTTCTTCATCTGAGGGAATTTTGTATTGTAGTGAAGGGTGCAGAACTCATGAATTTCTTCATCTGTTCCAGGCGCCTGTCCCATGAACTGGTTGCACGGCACATCGATGATCTCCAGTCCCTTGTCATGATATTTCTCGTACATTGCTTCCAGTGGCTCGTAGTGTGGTGTGAATCCGCATCCTGTTGCTGTATTCACGATTACCATTACCTTGCCCTTGTTATCTGAAAGATTGAACTGTCCCCCATCTGGTGTTGGCACGCTGTAATCATATATTGACATTTTCTGACCTCCGTTTCTGGTTGTCGTTACGTTTTATAACGCTGGCTGCCGGCCCTGTGGCCATTGCCTAATTGATTGCGTACAATTAATTTTCTATATTCTATTGTGCGCAATCGGTTTTGTCAATAGACTTTCTAGAAAAATTTTCCTTTTTCGTCCTTGTATACAAAATTCGTCGTGCCACCACAGATACTGCATTTTCCTGATTTGTAGCCGAAGCCGTCACCATATCCGCCAAAGCCCAACTGGAGTTCCTCGGAACCGCAGAATGCGCATTTTCTCAGAGCATCCCCTCTTCTATCGTCCACATATCTGCATTGGCCGAAATTTGGCAGATCTCCAAGTCTTTTTTCCCGGGAACCTGAGAAAGTCAGATCAACCCTGTCCTTGTCCTCATCCTTCAGAACCCATTTCCCGTCAGCCATATTATCCCCTTTAGATTTCGGCCTTCCAGAGTCCGTGGAGGTTGCAGTATTCGTAGGCTGCTACTGCCTCATCTCCATCAGCAAGGGCAAAGAGAGCCTCTGGTTTTTCACCAGGTTTCAGGTCTTTCTTCTGGAATCCCTGCTTTGTCTCAAGGATGATGAACTGGATGAAATGCTCTTCCAGCATTGGATGGGCTACAGAGCCCACAGAAACCTTAACTGTGTTGCCCTGAACCTCAACTACCGGCACATGTTTTTCCTGGGCAGCATCTGTAGTGTTTGGCACCAGCTCTGTCATAGTTTCACCGCAGCACTTCGGCGTGCAGGCTGTTTTCTCTCCCAGAAAAGTTACAAAGTTTCCGCATCCTTCGCATCTGTAAAACAACATAATACTCCTCCTCTCCGGATTTCAAATGTGGTGGTATGACCCCCAGCCACACAAACTTTCTATGATTATAACCGATTATCCTTGGTGAAACAGTTAGCACAAGGTGTTTTTTTCACAATTTCTCTAACATTTCTTATTTCATGGAGTTTCATTGAGAATTGCCTACTCTCCAAAGAGCTCCTGTGTTTCCTTCAACTTCGCATAGACGCCGTTCTTTTCCAGAAGTTCTTTTTCAGTGCCCATCTCCTGAATGTGGCCTTTTTCGATAACCACGATTCTGTCGGCATTCTTAACGGTAGACAGCCGGTGGGCAATAACGAAAGAGGTCCTGCCCTTCATGAGCTGGTCAAACCTCTTCTGGATGTTCTGCTCGGTAACCGTATCCAGAGCCGATGTGGCCTCGTCCAGAATCAGGATCTTAGGATCTTTCAGGAATATCCTGGCAATGGCTATTCTCTGCCTCTGGCCGCCGGACAGCCGGGCTCCCCGCTCGCCTACGTATGTCTGGAAGCCCTCTTCCATTTCCATGATGTCATCGTAGATTTCAGCCTCTCTGGCCGCCATGACCACTGCTTCGTCGGAAGCCTCCGGACAGCCGTAGCGGATGTTTTCCATGATGGTATCCGGGAAAATAAAAACGTCCTGCTGGACGATTCCGATGGCCCTGCGGAGAGAGTCTTTTGTGGCGTCCCGGATGTCCATGCCGTCGATCTTTATGTCTCCGCCGGTTACGTCATAGAACCTTGGAATGAGCTGGCACAAGGTGGTTTTGCCGCCACCGGTGGTGCCAACCACTGCGGTAACCTCTCCCCCTGTAACGTGGAGGTCAATGTCCGACAGTACCTTCTGCCCGTTCTGGTAGGCGAAGGAAACGTGATCAAAATCGATTTTTCCGTCAGTGACAACGAGAGACCGGGCATCATCTTTCTCTATGACCGTAGGCTCCACAGCCATGAGCTCGGAAAATCTCTGAAGGCCCGCATATCCTCCTGCGAAGATCTCGGCAAACTGGGCCAGCTTCCTCACAGGTGTGACGAAGGCGGAAACGTACAACGTGAAAGTAATAAGGTCGATGTAATTCAGCTCATCCTTCATAATCAGGTAACCGCCGAAGGCTATGACTACTACAGGCATTATACCCATGAAAAATTCCTGGTAAGCGTTGAACAGGCCCATGGCCTTGTAAAAGTCTTTTTTGGAATTTCTGTAGCCGCTGTTCACGTTATCGAACCTTTCCCTCTCCACGTTCTCATTGGCAAAGGCCTTGGAGGTCTTAGTTCCGGAAAGGCTTGACTCGATGTCGGAGTTGATGGAGGCCAGTCTTACCTTCACGTTTTTTGAGGTGGTAGAGAGATTTGTCCTCTGCTTCATTATTATTCCGATGAATATTGGAAGGAGAATGAACACCACCAGGGCCAGCCGCCATTCGATGGTGAACATCATGATGAGAGCTCCAACTATGGTAAGGGTGGAAATCAGCAGGTCCTCCGGGCCGTGGTGGGCCAGCTCCGTTATTTCAAAAAGGTCTCCTGTAAGCCTGCTCATCAGGCTTCCTGTGCGGTTTCTGTCGTAAAAGTCGAAGTCCAGCTGCTGCAGGTGCCGGAAAAGGTCGGCTCGCATGTCGGTCTCCACCCGAATGCCGAAGGTGTGTCCCCAGTAGGTCATTACGTAGTAGCAGAGAGCCCTGAGTAAATAGGCCACTGCAACGATGGTCATCACAGTGAAGAATGTCTGGAAGGCCTTGTTTGGCAGCATGTCGTACATTGCCTTCCTGGATATTACCGGGAAAGACAACTCGATGAGAGAGGCCAGCACGGCGCATATCATGTCCAGGAAGAACAGCTTCCTGTGGGGTTTGAAATATCTGATAAGTGTTTTTATCATATTATGAGAAATCCTTTCATTGCACTTTGTGTCCGGATATTCTACCACAGATTGCCGGGGTTTTACTGCACCAAAAAAGCAGAGCAGGTTTTCATCAGCCCTGTTCTGCTTCTTTTATTCTGATGTTCTTTGTTCGTTCTGAATATTTTGCGGAGGAATTTCAAAACATTCAGGAGGCATTCAGATGGTCAGATTAGTTATCACTCTCTGCCTGGATGTTCTCATCCATGCTTTCTCTGATCTTCTCGCCCACAACTTCCATCTTGTCAGATTTTCTGATAAATGCGCCAATGATGCATCCCACAAGAGCCGGGACGATCCATCCCAGTCCGTCTGCAGCGAAAGGCATTTTTCCAATAAAATCAGAAAGGCCTCCCATTGGCAGGTTGCCCATCAGGCTGGCGGCCAGAGCGAAATATGCTCCAACACCTGCAACCATGTTGTTTGTTACAACTCTGTCCAGCAGTGCGAATACCACCAGTACGATCATTGGCGGATACAGGATTCCCAGAATCGGTCCGGCCAGCTTGATTATATTAGTCAGTCCGAAGTTTGAGAGGGCGTAGCTCATGACGATAACGGTGATAACGGTCTTCTTGTACTGAAGCTTGCCGTTGGAAAGAGTCTGGAAGTAATCTCCCACAACGGATGAGAGTCCGATGGATGTGGTGAGGCAGGCCATGAGCACGATTATTGTCAGGGCTATTGCTCCCATGCTTCCCAGGAGTTTGTCTGTGATGAACATGAGGAGTGGTGCCTGGTCAAGGCCTTCAGCACCGGCTACGCCGGAAACTGTAGCACCCAGGTATGTCAGTCCTCCGTATACCAGTGCCAGAAGTGTTCCGGAGATAAGTGCGGATCCTGCAACTGTGTCTCTTATGTCTTCCTTGCTGGTGAATCCATAGGCAGCGGCTGCTGTAATCATCATCAGTGCCTGTGGAACTCCGCCGATACCGTCCAGAGTCTGGTAACCGTTTACAATTCCTGCATTCAGAGGTTTTGCTCCGTCGACTACTGATGCTGTGTCAATAGGATGTATGATTCCTGAAATTATGAGAAGCACCATGACTGCCAGAAGAATTGGAGTCAGGTAATTTCCGATAATATCTACCACCTTGGCCGGTCTGATTACCAGGAGCAGTGAAATTCCGTAGAAAATCAGGCCGAATAGCCAGAGAGGCAGTCCAGGGATCAGCTCCTTGATGCCCATTTCATAAGTAGTTGCGGCTGTTCGCGGAATGGCGATCAGAGGTCCAAGGCAGACGATAATAGCTGTGACCATAATCTTGCCGGGGATCTTTCCCATCTTCTCAGTAACGCCGTCCATGGTTCCCTTCTTGTTGGCCACTACTGAAATGATAGCTGCTACAGCCAGACCAACATCCATCAGGAAGAATCCGATAAATCCGATGAACCAGCTGGAGCCGGTGTCCCTGCCCAGGAACGGAGGGAATATGAGATTTCCAGCTCCGAACTGAGTGGCAAAGAGGGCCAGGCCCATAATAATGATTGCAGATCGCTTGCTCCGTGTCTTACCATTCTTTTGCATAATTCAATTTAACCTTTCATCAATGTCTCTCACAGATCCCATCCTCCTTTTTCTTTGGATCAGTGGAGGCCACCAAAAGGAATGATAACAAATTAACGATATGTTAACACATTAACAATGTACCAGCAAGGGCTCCCCTGGAAATCGTTGGCCGTATATTGTATTTTTTATACAAAAGGCTCCCGGTAATAAAACCGGAAGCCTTTTGTTCTGGAGCTGCTGGTGGGAATCGAACCCACAACCGCGGCGTTACGAATGCCGAGCTCTGCCATTGAGCCACAGCAGCACAGCTGTTTAGTTTGTACTAGCTTTTGTATTGTATACTACAGAAGGCGGTTTTTCAAGGCAATGTTTCATTGGCCCTGTGCCGCAAAACCCGGAAATGTGATATATTTTATTTGATTTTATTTTTCCATACAGCAATAAACCAGGCGCACAAGGAGAAAGGAGGAACCCTATGGCCGCCAATCACAAACTCAAAGAGCAAGACGAGCGCCGGGCCATCCGGTTATCCACCTCACTAGGCGTTCTCGTGGCAATTGCCGAAATCATCATGTATTTCATCACGAGCTCTCAGGCAATCCTTATTGACAGCATTTACGACGGCATGGACGTAGTAATTCTGGTTCTATATCAGATCCTCCTGCCCCTGCTGTACAAGCCTGTAAGTGAAAAAATCCCCTACGGTTACGCCCAGGTGGAATCCCTTTTCATCCTTGTAAAAGGTTCGATCCTCATTATCGTCACCCTTCTTGTTATTTACAACAACGTGCGGCTGATCCTGAAAGGCGGCGCATCACTGGACACCGGCCTGATTCTGGACTACGAATTTGGCCTGACTATTTTCTGTCTCTTCGGTTACATACTGATGCGGTATATGGGCAGGAAGATGAACACACCTATGATCAGGGTGGAGCTGATCACCTGGAAAATAGACGTTTTCCTGAGCTTAGGCGCCTTCCTGGGCTTCGGGCTGGCCATTCCTTTTACAAAGTACCACATTCTGGAGTGGACCATTCCTTACATCGACTCGGTTATTTCATGTATAATTGCAGCTCTCATGCTTCCGGAACCGGTCAGGGCCTTCGTCAAGGCCATCAGAGAGCTGGTTCTCATGGCTCCTTCTGAAAAAAAGCTGGAGGAGATTCGCAGTCTTGCGGGGCAGGTGCTGGAAAACTATCCATACGAAGTAGATTTTGTAGACGCAGTTCGGACGGGCAGAAAACTCTGGATAGACTTTTATGTCACAACAGAAAGCAACATAATGGATATCCGGCAGCTGAAAAAAGCCACAATGGAACTGAAAGAACTTCTTTCAAAGCACTATGACGGAGTCTACGTAGATCTTATTCCAGACATAACACCGGAGAAAGATTCTTAACGAAGATTTTAATTGAAAAAAATTTTTTAATATTCTAATATAAGTGTGGATTGTTGTGGATCACGACAATTATTTCTCATGGAATTATTGCCTCTCCACGGACATTCAACGGACTTTCCATAAATCAAGTCAATTTTACATGCTGGCCGGCTATGAGGCCAGTTCTTCTACTCATTTCAAAGAAAAGGAGGTAACCCATGGACGGAGACAGTCACGGTCGAATATCGCATAAGGGCATGGCAGACCAGGCTGACTGCGTTCAGGCGGATGCCTTTCTCTACCATTAATTTCAAATAGCCCGGACCACCTCTGTCTCCTTCAAGCAACAGTGCCTTTTTGGCATTCCCATAATTTTGAAGGAGAATCACAATGGAAAAAATCAACACCGAAGTAATTGAAAAGCTGCGCTGTCTCATTGCAGATTCTGACCCTCAGGCAATTTACGATTTTATCGATCATTACCAGCCTATTGATTTCGCCGAAATCGTAGAAGAGCTGGACGACGTTGAAATCTCCAGCCTGGTCAGGCTTCTTGATGACAACCGGCTTGCATCTCTGATGGAAGAATCAGATGATGATGAAAGAATACGGATTGCGCGGACCCTGGACAACCGGCGGCTCATGACGGCATTCGAGTACATGCAGAAGGACGACATAGTAGATATGCTGGGAGATTTTCCTATTCTGCGGAGAAAAGAAGTGCTGCGGCTCATGAAGTCTTCGGACCAGACCATCATCAACAAGCTGCTTAATTATCCCGAAGATTCTGCCGGCGGCCTGATGACCACAGACTACATCGCTCTTCACGACGACCTGACTGTGGCAGACGCCCTGGATGTGATCCGGCGCACAGGTCCCAAAACCGATTTGATCCAGACTATTTTTGTCATTGACGACAAGCGGAAACTAATCGGCACAGTAAGTCTGAAGTCCCTTCTTGTGGCTTCAAAAACTTCCCTGATCAGAGCCCTGATGGACGACCAGGTTCTTTCCGTAAATCCGGAAACCGACCAGGAAGAAGCGGCCCGCATCGTTGCAAGGTACGACCTGGACGTAATCCCCGTAGTCAGCAGATCCAACCAGATCCTGGGCATTATTACCGTAGACGATATCATCGACGTTATCATAGAAGAATACAACGAAGACATGCTCCAGCTGGCCGGCGTAAACGTAGAGGAAAAGCTGGATTCCACCTGGCGGGAGTCTCTCCGCATGCGGCTTCCCTGGCTTCTCATCAATCTGGTAACCGCATTTCTGGCGTCCTTCGTCGTAAACATTTTCCAGAACACCATTCAGCAGGTAGTTGCCCTGTCTGCTGTAATGACCATAATCAGCGGCATGGGAGGAAACGCAGGAACCCAGACCATGTCCATCCTTGTCCGAACCCTTTCTCAGAAGGATCTGAGCTGGCGGGATGCCCTGCCCCACCTTCTGAAAGAAATTGTTGTAGGGGTTCTGGACGGGGCTTCCTGCGGAGCTGTTACAGCAGTGGTAGTCTGGTTCATGTACCACAACCTGTACCTGTGTCTCATAGTGGTTCTTGCCATGATCGGGAATCTTTTTGTATCAGCAGTCTTCGGCTTCCTGGTTCCGGTCATACTGAAGCGGTGCAACCAGGATCCGGCAGTCGCCTCATCAATTTTCGTGACCACTGCCACCGACACCCTGGGATTCTTTATTTTCCTGGGGCTGGCCACTTTGATGATGCCTTACCTGCTCCGCTGATCCGGGAGGTAACTTCCAGGTTTCAGAGTATCTTTTCATAATCACCACTTTGTGAAAAAGACCTTCCTTCCTGATTGTGTTATACTGTAGCGGTTTAACGAAGGGTATCAGGAAGGGAGTTTTTTTGATGGTAAAACTGTTCAAAATTATTTTCAAAGGAATACTGCTGGTACTGGCAGCCACTGTGCTGCTCAATGCAGCGGTTCTCCTGACAGGATATTTGAACATGGACAGTGACTATTCTCCGGAGTCTTCGGAGAAAAATCCGGATTGCATTCTGGTTCTAGGTGCGGCGGTGCGGCCAGACGGAACTCCAAGCAAGGCCCTCCAGGCCCGTCTGGACACAGGAATCCGCCTGTACAAGGCCGGAGCCGCCAAAAAACTTCTTCTTTCAGGTGACAACGGCCAGACCAACTACAACGAAGTGGAATCAATGAAGGACTACGTTCTCGCTGCAGGAGTGCCTTCTGAGGATATTTTCCTGGACCACGCAGGATTCTCCACATACGAGAGCATGTACAGAGCAAGAGACGTTTTCAAGGTGAAAAATCCTATTATCGTCACTCAGAAGTATCACGAATACCGGGCTTTATTTACCGCCCGCATGCTGGGTCTTCACCCCATTGGAGTTCCATGCAGCACCTCCACTATAAGTAAGTCCAGTGACCAGAATGTCAGAGAATACCTGGCCAGGTGCAAGGCCGTATTCCAGTGTATTGCAAAGCCAAAACCTACTTTCCTGGGCAGCGCCATTCCAATTTCAGGAAACGGCACAGCCAGCTGGTAGGCTTTAAGAGGGATAAGGGAGAATCTCCCGGGCTGTGGCATTTTATTTTTTTAAATGCCACGGCCCGGATTTTATTTTTCCAATTGTATCGGCCTTCTTACGGGTATAAAATAAACGATGATTTTTTTATATAAGTACAGCTTTTGATTTCGGGGTTCAAGGGGGGATCTATGAAAAAATATATTTTCGTTACCGGCGGTGTTATTTCAGGACTTGGTAAAGGCATTACCGCAGCTGCTCTGGGAAGGCTGCTGAAGTCCAGAGGCTACAAGGTTGTGAGCCAGAAGCTGGATCCGTACATCAATATTGACCCTGGCACCATGAGCCCTTACCAGCACGGTGAGGTTTTCGTAACTGAAGACGGTGCAGAGACAGACCTGGATCTTGGCCACTATGAGCGTTTCATAGACGAAGACCTGAACAAGTATTCAAACCTTACTACGGGAAAGGTTTACTGGAACATCCTTAACAAGGAAAGAGCCGGAGATTATCTGGGCAGCACCGTTCAGGTGATCCCACACGTTACGGACGAGATCAAGAGTTTTGTATATACTGTAGGAAAGACTACAGACGCTGATATCATCATCACAGAAATCGGCGGAACTACGGGAGACATTGAGAGCCAGCCCTTCCTCGAGGCTGTCCGTCAGATTTCCATTGAGGTAGGCAGAGAGAACTGCATTTTCATTCACGTAACTCCGATTCTCTATGTTGCCAGCTCAGGGGAATACAAGTCTAAGCCTACACAGCACTCTGTAAAGGAGCTGAGAGGACTTGGCATCTCTCCTGACATCATAGTTCTCCGTACCCCTAAGATGATGGACGACGACATTCTGGACAAGGTCTCCCTCTTCTGCAATGTAAAGAAGGACTGCGTCATCCAGAATCTGGATGTAGACCAGCTGTACGAAGCCCCTGTAATGCTTGAAAAACAGCACTTCTCCGAGATCGTATGCAGAGAGCTGAACATTGAAGCCAGAACCCTGGAAATGGCCGGCTGGATGCAGATGCTGGACAGAATCCACAACAGAACAGGCAAGGTCACCATCGCCCTTATCGGAAAATACATTAAGCTCCACGACGCTTACCTTTCTGTGGCTGAGGCTCTCCGCCACGGAGGCTATGAAAACGGCGTAGATGTGGATATCAAATGGATAGAGTCTGAGGAACTGGAAGATAAAAACCAGATTGACCAGCTTCTGGGCGATGTAGACGGCATTCTGGTGCCAGGGGGGTTCGGTTCCAGAGGTGTTGAAGGAAAAATTGCCGCAGGCGCCTATGCCAGAACTCACGACATTCCGTACCTTGGCATCTGCCTTGGAATGCAGACAGCGGTCATTTCTTTTGCCAGAGACGTGCTGGGCCTCTCCGACGCAAACTCCGGAGAGTTTGACGAAAGGAGCCAGCACAGGGTCATCGACCTTATGCCTGACCAGGTTGGAAATATTCCAAAGGGCGGAACCATGCGTCTCGGCGCTTACCCATGCTGGGTAAGACCGGACAGCATAATGGAGACAGCTTACAAAGACAGCGGAAAATCCTTTATCAGAGACGATGAGGAAGGCAGGCTGGTGATTGCTGAAAGGCACCGTCACAGATACGAGTTCAACAACAATTACAGAGAAGCTGTTGAAAAAGCAGGCATGAGAATTACCGGAACCTCTCCTGACAACAGACTGGTAGAAGCCGTGGAGATTCCTTCAAACAGGTTCTTCGTAGCTGTTCAGTACCACCCTGAGTTCAAATCCAGACCAAATGCAGCACACCCTCTGTTCAGAGAGTTTGTAAAAGCAAGCAAAGAAACTGAGCGTTAGGATAGAATCCCATGTGAAAACAACCGCTCTGGCCATTGAAACTTCAATGGCTGGAGCGGTTGTTGTTGTTCAAACAAATCTGTTATTCTTCCTTGAATCTTTCAGCTGCTTTTCTTGCGGCTGCCTCCCCTCGCTGACACCGGTTACCCCAGCTGTCTATCATCTGCCCCTCTCTGTAAACGCAGATGATCTCGCAGTTGTTAGGGCAGCCGCCGCAATTGATCTCCCGGGTAATGAATTCCATATCTTCCACATCGAAGCTGAATTCCTTCCTCTTCTTGCTGCGGCGGGCAAGGATTGCAGCTCCGATGGCACCCATGAGGTGTCCGTTGTCGTCCACCAGCACAGGACAGCCCAGCTGGTGCTCAAAGGCTTTTACGACACCGATATTCTTGGAAACCCCTCCCTGGAACACTACTGGAGACACAATCTTCTTGCCTTTTCCCACATTGTTCAGATAGTTCCCCACAACAGCCTGGCAGAGGCCTGCCACAATATCTTCCTTTGTGTGGCCAACCTGGATTTTGTGGACCAGATCAGACTCGGCAAATACGGTGCACCTGGCAGCTATCTGGGTAGGGTGGCTGGACTTCAGGGCAATCTCTCCCATTTCCTCCACAGGGATGCCAAGCCTGTTGGACTGGCTGGAAAGGAAGGCCCCAGTTCCGGCGGCGCATAAGGTGTTCATGGCGTAGTCGATGGCAACGCCGTTTTCCACCAGGATTATTTTGGAGTCCTGGCCGCCGATTTCCAGAATTGTTCTCACGTCAGGATGGAAGGTGGTCGTTCCCACCGCGTGGGCTGTGATCTCGTTTTTGATTACAGTAGCTCCTACCACTGTTCCTACCAGCTGGCGGGCGCTGCCCGTTGTCCCCGTACCCACGATTCTGTATTTTTCCGGGGAAAACTGCTGCTGAAGAAGGTGAAGGAGCTCTTTTACCGCTCCAATAGGATTTCCTTCCGTCCAGATGTAGGCGCTGGAGACTATCTGATTATCTTTTGTGAGAATAACTCCTTTTGTGGAGATTGATCCCACGTCTATTCCCATGAAAACATCTTCCATCAGTGTATTACCTTCTTTCTCATTTCTATCATGTCGTAAAAAGCTTCTATCCTTGTCTGGAATCCTGCGCTTCCGTCCTGGGAATCGTAGGTAAGGTAGAGGATCGGGATTTTGTAGTCCTGGCTGATTCTCTGGAGAACCGGGATGATGTCGATCTCCGGGGTGCAGCCGGCGCTTTTTACGTGAATCAGGCCGTCATAGCCTCTTTCGGCACAGTCTTTGGCGTACCAGATGTTTGCCGTTGAAGTTGGGCCCATCTCATATTTACAGTATTCTCGTATTCTGGCATTCAGTTTTTTTTCGCCGGGATAGTGGACGTTTCTGTTGGATACGTTCATCCAGCGGTGGACTTCCACCCCCAGGTCGGCCAGGGTCTGTTCAAGGTCGATATTGGAAAATTCGTCCATCACCGTGAAGTATTCACCCAGGACCCCTACTTTCAGAGGGAAGGGTCCCTTGTCTACGGGGATGGACTGGAAAGCCTTCCTGCACTTCTGATAGCCCTCCTCAATGTCCGAAGCTTTCTGGGCCACGCTCATATCTTCCATAAACTGATTGAAGGCTTTCTTGTACTGGCCCTTCTCCGTCTCGAAGCCGCAGTTCTGGTAGTACAGGCTTTCTATGGTGTCGATGGACTCCAGCATTTTCAGGCCGTCCAGCCCTGCCTTTCCAAGGGACACTGCTCTGGCATCGGGATTCAGCCGGCGGAGAGCCTTGATGTAATCCTTGCCTTTTCCAGTTGTGTAATCCGCCAGGTTCAGGTAGTCGAATTCATATCCCAGATCCCGGAGAATGGTTTCCGCCAGCTCTCCATAGTATCCCAGGCGGCAGTATCCGAAGACCATTATCAGGGTGTCCGCCCCTGCTTCCAGGGCTTCTATCATGCTGCCCAGAATGGTCTTAAAGGGAGTACAGACCATGTCAGGGGCGTATTTCACCCCCAGATTCAAGGTGTGCCTGGTCATTGGCGGCTGCATAATATAAGTCTGTTTCAGCCCCTGTTCCACAAAATACCTGACCACATCATTGTATCTGGCAACCATGGGAAAGGCGATTTTCCGTTTTCTGCTTTCACTCATTCTACTCTCCCCTCCTCATTTCCAGAATGTCCACAAAACTTTCCAGTCTTGTATCCAGGCCTGCGGAACCGGTCTGATCGTCCAGGGTCATCTGGAGTACCGGCACCTTTGTAATTTTATTTTTGTGAATCAGCATGTCGTTTACCATGGAATCAAGGGCACATGGATATACGGCCAGGAGAATTATTCCGTCTGCCTGGGCATAATGCATGGCCAGAGATCCTACGATTTCCCTTGAAAGCTCCCACTTCAGAGTAGGGGAAGCCTTCTCTGATTCCCGGAGGGCCTTTTTCTTATCAACCTGGTCAGCTCTAATTACGGTGACCCCCATCTTCTCCAGCTTCTGGAGAACTGGTTTTCCAATGTATTCGTCTTCGATAATGTAGCTGTGGCCGGCCAGGATCAGTTTAAGGCCGTCTTTGTGATAGAGCGCCTCTGTCTTCCTGGCGGCAGCAGCCCAGGCTTCGTCCTGTGCCTTTGAAGCTGTTTTCCAGGCTTTTGAAGCAGCCTTTATGGAAAAGCCATTTTCCACGGCCATCTCCATCATCGCCTTCCTGTGGTCCTTTCTTTTTCCCGAATCCACATCGTAAGACAGAACCTGAAAGGAACAGTCCCGGAAAACATTGGATACCAGATCAGGCAGGGCTTCAAAATTGGTGCACATTACCCTCCGTATTCCGAAGTCCAGTATTCTTGGAACGAGAACGTGGGTGCACTTTCCCTCAAGAGCCTCTACATGGCCCATGTATATTTTCATGGCCATGCACATTTCCGAAGCTGCCCGGCCGGCCCCGTTTTTCATGATCTCCAGATTGGTATCCGGGCTTACCACTGTTCTGATTCCCAGCTCCTTGAAGAAGGTTTCCCACAGGACTTTATATCTGTAATACAGAAAGGCCCGGGGAAGGCCTACGACCATCTCTTCAGCATGGTTTTCCTTTCCAGGCATTTTAATAATGTTCATACTGTTTTCCCCTTATTCGACAATACTTATCCGGCGGCATCAACCGGCCTGCGGCGGCCGGAAACTCCCTGCCCCACTATTTTTCAACAACCCTGAATTCCCCTTTTTCCAGTTTCTCATCTGTCCCGTATTTCAGGTTAAGCTGGGGGAATTTCTCTTCAAAATATTTTCTGTTCTCACCGGAATTTCCTATCATATTGGAAAAGCTTTCCGGATTTGCGTAAACATCCACTTTCCGCCGGGGCGCAGGCCGGGGTGTACGCCGGGGCCCGGTTTTTCCCATGAGCTCCGGTCCTTTTTCATTCACAACAGCCTCCAGCATGGGCAGGATCTTCTCCCGGGCAATCCGGCCTTCCACCAGCTGCCGGAAAGCAGGATGATAAGTGCCGCCGTTAACGACCCCTCCGTCCCCGATAATATCCGTGCTTTTCAGGCCTACTCTCATTATGTATATTCCTGCATCATCGAGTATTTTATACATTTCAGCCGTGGTCCTCACTGCCTCCTCCCTTGAAAGAGGCCTGTACCGGCCCGACTCATACATCCTGAAGAGAGGCGTGTTGTCAAGGACGATGGTGGGATAGAGGCGGGCCAGGTCCGGCTTCAGCTTCACCGCCTCTTCTGCAGACATGATGCAACTCTCGAAACTGTCTCCCGGAAGGCCAATCATCAGCTGTATTCCCAGCTGAAACCCGTACTCCCTGATAAGAGCCGCCGCCTGACGAGTCTGGTCTGCACTATGGCCCCGACCCGAAAGCCTGAGCACCTCATTGTCAAAAGACTGAGCCCCCAGCTCAATCACGTCCACCTGGTGAGCCTTCAGATTGTCCAGAATCTCCCGGTTTATAAAATCAGGCCTGGTAGACAGATGAAGCTTCTGCACCAGACCTTTTTCCTTGTATTCCACTGCCACATCAAGATAGGCCGACTGTAGCTCCATGGGAATTCCGGTGAAACTGCCTCCATAAAAGGCGATCTCCACTTCCTTGCCCTCCAGAGTGGACAGCCACTGATCTATGGTTTTTCTTATTTCCTCCGGATCCGGCGCCTCCTCCCGGGCGGTGATCTCCTTCTGATTACAGAAGACGCAGTCATAAGGGCAGCCCAGGTGAGGGATGAATACCGGTATTATTGCGTGTTTTTTCATGGCAAAAAAATTTTATTCAAAGGCCCAGGCCTCGAGCCTCCGGGAAAAATCTGAGCCGGGGGACCGTGACCTGCGCCATTTCCAAAATCTGTTTTTCTAAAACTTAAATTATCACAAATTATCTTACATTATGGTTCCGATGTCGGTCAGAGGATACTCAGGGAACCACTTGCACTCCAGCCCTCTTTCCTCAATGAAATCCTTTATTTTCTGAAAATCCGGATGAGCGCTGAGATCTCCGTTGAAGATTATTTCGTCTCCAACTCTTCCGCTGGCACCGCCTATAAACCCGGTGTCATATCCCTCCAGGGCTACATGGCCTTCCTGTACCAGCAGCACATCCAGGTCTTCCGCCTTGCTGCAGGCAGCTGCAATGCCCTGGTCTGCCGTTATCAGAGATCTGCTGTCAACCACCACCGTGCTGCACTTGGTATATCCCTGCCTGCAGCCTATCATGTCAACAGACCACACTCCTCTTACCCTCTCCAGAAGACCTGGATCTGTGTAATTCAGATTGTGGATAAAATACTCACTGGTGCACACTGCATTAAACATCACGTCATCAGGATACTTGCATGGTTTCTCCACGTTCATGAAATCCCCCGGCTCTGCTTTATAAATGATGGCATTTCCGTTGATGTCATTGTATCCGATGCGGCAGAGGAACATGTCCGGGTGGTTGGAAACACCCTTTTCCATGATTCCCTCTGAATACATGAGTATCACGTCCAGATCCTTTGAATCCAGGTATTCCACCAGCCTTCTGTCAGCATCCACCGACAGAAAAATCTTGGAATCGGGATCCACCATTTCGTTCCACTCTTTGCTGAAAACTTTTACTATTTTAATCATAAGGCATCTCTCCTGTTTCAGATTCCGTGTATCAGATTCTGTGGTCCAGTTCCCCTCTCAGGTCACCTTCCATCAGCTCATGTATTTCATTCCGGCTGAGTCCCAGGCTCAGCAGCCAGGCCAGCTTCGTAACAATAGCCTCCGTGGTCATGTTCTCTCCGCTGACTGCACCGGCTTCCGCCAGCTCCGAGCTGGTATCGTAGGCCCCCAGCCTCACTCTACCCTGAGCACACTGAGTTCCCACAACAACCACAGTTCCGTTGGCAATGGCCGCCTTGATGATTTCCGGCAGCTCGTGGTCATAATTTGGTATGTTTCCAGTGCCAAAGGTCTCAAGAACCAGACCTTCCAGGTTCTCGTTAACCATAGGTGCAAACAGGTCGAAGTGTATGCCCGGATGAAGCTTTATTACTCCGATGGAAGTCTGACGCAGCTTCGTAAGCCGGAAGGGCTTCTTGTCCGGATCCGGTTTTGGAAGCATCAGATCTTTATTGTAGCTTATTTCTATTCCCGCCGTGGCCAGAGATGGATAATTAGGGGATGTAAATGCAATGAGCCGGTCTGCCGAAGACTTGTATGCCCTGTTTCCTCTCAGAAGCTTATTTCCGAAATACAAGCATACCTCCGGCACCACCCCGTCTGCAGCAATAAGCAATGAAGTGATCAGGTTGTCCTTTCCGTCGCTGCGCAGCTGGCACAGAGGAATCTGAGAGCCCGTAAGGATCACAGGCTTACCCAGGTTCTCCAGCATGAAAGACAGGGCCGAAGCTGTGTAGGCCATGGTGTCCGTTCCGTGAAGTATTACGAATCCGTCGTAATCATCATAACGGCTGGCGATGGCCTCTCCCATCATGTTCCATTCTTTGTATGTGGTATTTGAAGAATCCAGCAGTGGATCAAACTCCACCAGATCCCACTTTGGCATATCAGGGGCCGACAGGTCCTTCAGGGCCAGAAGCTCCTTGTTCAGAGCTCCCTGTTCCGGTGCAAAGCCTCTTTCTGTCTGGACCATCCCGATAGTTCCACCAGTATAAATAATGCAGACCTTTTTCAATGATTTCTCCTGTGTGATAATGTCTCTATTTCAGTTTGCAGTTTAATTATGGAAAAAAATTCTTTCCACTTCAGTTATGCTGCGAATTGCCCTGGGGTGTTTCTGCCGCACATTCTTAATTATACACAAAAGCCGGGCTTCTTCTACTCAAAGCCCAGCTCTACTGTATAACAATTCATTTTGTTGTCTTCAATTTCCACGATTCCGTAAGATCCGTTGGATCCATCCCTGGGATATGAGATACTGCCAGGGTTAAAAATCGTAATACCGTTACATTCTCCCAGTACAGCCTGATGAGTGTGGCCGAAGAATGCTGCAGCGCAGCCCTTCTGACGAGCTTCGTAGGCCAGATTCTCCCAGCCTGACTTCACCCCGTAACGGTGGCCGTGAGTGAGGAAAATTTTTCCTGCACTGGTGGTGAGAACCCGGTCCTTAGGAACTCCGTAGATCTGGCCAAAGCCGTCGTTGTTACCCATTACCGGAATAATGGCTCTGGAGGTTTGCCTTTCAAGATCAAAGGCATCTTCGAAGGTGTTGCCCAGATGGATTATGTAACTGGCATCAGGGTGTTCAAGGATGACCCTGCGGGCCTCATCCAGCTTACCGTGAGTGTCGGCTAAAACAAGGATCTGCATACAAACTGTTCTCCTCTGTCTTCTGCAAATTTATTAGCCCTGGATTTTCTCTGTGTGCAGGGCCTTTCTCTCTTTTATCTCCTGGTGCTTCTGGCGGGCAGCGGCTTCCGCAGCCTCGATGTGAGCTAGCTCATCTTCCTGGGCACTCTCTATGGCTGTAAACTCTCTGGCAGCCTCTCTCTCCAGACCTCTCTCTGCTTCCTGAGCCACTTCTCTGGCAGTTTCCATCTCCTGGTTTCCAGCGCCCTCAGCCACCTTGTTCTTCTCCCCTGTGAGAGTAATCACAGATGCAGTCAGGAGGAACAGAATGCCTACAACAGTGTTCCACTCAATGGACTCACCCAGAATGGTGATGGCGAAAATCGGTGCGATGGCCGGTTTGATGAAGAAGGCCAGGGAACCGGTGGTAGCATCGGAGTATTTAATAGCTATGAAGTAGAACAGGTAGCCCAGGCCGGTGACGAATATGCCGCTGTACAGGACAACCAGCGGGTTGGCAGTGATGCCCGCAAGAACCGGACGCCTTGTGATAACCAGAACCACCAGCAGAATCAGAGATCCCAATATGAAGCTTACGCTGGTCTGCATGAAGGTGCCGATTCTGGCGATGGACCTTTTGCCCATTACAGTATATGCCGCAAAGGTTACAGCTGCCACCAGCATGAGGATGATTCCCGGAACGGTATTTCCAGGCTCAACATTCCATGGCCTGATGAGGAATACACCAGCCACGATGCCTACGGCGAAGGCCAGGGCCTTTCTTGATGTCATCTTTTCCTCGGTGAAAATATGTGCAATCACCATGGTGAACAGCGGGTTCATGCAGATCAGGGCTGCTGCTGTGGCGGCGTTGCACCTTTCAACTCCCAGCTGGAAGCACAGCATGCTGACAGGAATACCCATGGCTCCAACCAGGGTCAGCCATCTGATATCAGCTGCCTTGAGACTGTATCCGTTTTCGTGAGCTTCCTTTATGCCCATAGGTAAAAGAATCAGTCCGCCTATCATAAATCTGAGAAATGTGAGCTGGACAGAGTCAAAAGAACTCCCTCCGATTTTCAGCGCCGTTTCCATGGTGCCGAAAAGAAGTGCGGTAAGTAAAACATATGTTACTACTCTTTTCATAGAGATTCGGGGCCTAAGCCCCTGCCTTCCTTTCTGCAGTAAATCTAAGAAATGTTTTGTAGTGTTATGAAGTGCTATTTATTGAAAAAACAAATAATAGTACACTGAAATGATGTGTGCGGAGATGCCCTTCCAGGTATCTTGCGCAATAAAAGAGACCGACCCGGCAGAGCTGATACAACTTACCCTTGTCGGCCTCCACGGTTATGTTACTCTTGCTGTGGAACCATTGCAATTAAGCACTTATAAAAAAACAGTGCATGAAATACCAGACTGATATGTGCCGCCCCTGGCCATAGAGACTGGCTGTCTTATTATCCGTCCTGTTCGTCCTGAGACCGGTCCCGGTTCTCCCTGTCCACCGGTGCCAGCTGCCTGATGGAAGCTGCTGCAAGAGAGCGGAGAATCCGGAAGAAATTCTTCCTGCTGTTTTCGTCCACATCTCCAAGAGAGGCCATTACAGTCAGGATCTTTCCAGGGGTGAGATTTTTCAGGTCCGTAAGGGTGTTGATGTCGTTGTTTACCAGAAGGCCGTAGAGGGTGTTTGTAAAATCCTCCCTCTCCTCATAGGAGGCTGACATAAGCCAGTCCCTGATGGTCCTGTCGTGAAGTTCGCCGGCCCGGGACAATTTTTCCTGGTAGATAAAATCTACATCTCCCACGTGCCATGCATAGGCAAAATGCTGCATTATCCCGATTCCGTCGCTGGATACCACGTCGTAGTCATCGGTGCTGCCCATAAGCATGCCTATTATGCTGGACTCGGGAACAGTTCTGTGAATGACTATATCGTCTCTTTCCCTGATCTTCTCCAGCTCCTCCAGCACATCGTTTCTGAACCCGGGTCCGTCGTGGCTGAAAATTCTCAGAATCCTGCTGTGAATGTCATCATTGCACTTCAGGCCTCCGTAAATCGCCATGTTTCCCCCTTTGGAGTGGCCGCCTATCATCAGCTTGTACCGGCTTCCCCGGGGATTGCCGGAGCCGTAGTTCCTGTTAATGTAGTCTGCTGCCATGGCCTGAGCCGGAACCTCTTCCATAAAGGACATGTTGAAATCTTCCTTCCATCCCAGAAGATCCCTGTCTGTTCCTCGGAAGGCGATGTACACAGTGTCCGGATCCAGAACGAAGCTCATTGCGGCAAACTGGGTTTCACTGGCGGCGTCAGTATCTGCCTCCAGGTTTATTACCGGCAGATCCCTGAACCGGGGGCTGGCGGCGGCGAAGGAGAATATTTCCAGGTTCCTCTCGTCGGAAATATCGTCAGCAAACACCACATCGAAATATTCACTGCGGAAAAAATCCCTTATTGTCAGGGGCTTTCCCCCCGGAATCTCAAGTTCCCTGCCGGACTCACTGGCAGATTCACCGCCGGATCTGCGGTGGAGAATTTTTCTGAAAAACCCCTTTTCTTCTCTGTTTTTTTCTGATTCTCCGCTATTAAAGCTTTCCCTTATGGCTTTTTCCGACAGCTCCAGCCGGGAATAGCACAGCTGGGACAGAACCAGGCTGTCCACAGGATTAAAAAGCTCTTCACTGAAAGTCTTGTTGGCTTCCCTGGTGTAGTCGATTATGTTTCGGTATTTTTCTGACATAAACACCTCTCAGTTATTTTTCAGAATCTTCTATTTTTCAGAATCTTCCCGATGGTCTTTCTCAACTCTGAGGAGCAGCCCGTCCCGATTTTCCTCTGGAACCATCAGTGTATGGCATTTTTCGTCCAGAATTCTCTGGGCCGGACCTATATCGCTTCTTCTGCACAGAACTTCAATGGCATCTCCGCCTATAAGCCTTGTGCGGCCTCCGGGGATCAGCTCTCTCTCTCCTCTGCGCACAGAGGTGATCAATGCTCCCGGCGGAAGTTTCAGATCCATTACCTGTCTTCCGTCCATGTAGGAACCGGTGTGAACATCTCCGAAAATAATGGCTCTTCTCTCCCGTCCTCTTGAAGCTTTGACCTTCCTCTCTTTCTGTATGGAATCCCCTGCTGTCTCAGGCCTGCCTATTTCTACAATGGCTTTTTCCTGAGGTGTGAGGTTCTTGTTCTTAAGCCTTCTTTCCAGCAGCTGTTCATATACAGGAACTCCTCCCATCATGTCGGCAGTCATAAAGGCCACCACAGATATGAAGGTGAGAGACAGCAACGTGCTGAAGTCACCTGTCATCTCTGTTATCAGGATAATGCCTGTAATCGGGGCCCTTACTATTGCTGCAAAATATCCGGCCATTCCCATTATCACAAAGCATGCAATGTACTCCTGGCCTACTCCCAGGGTGCTGGTCAGCACTCTGGAGTACAGGCCTCCTGTTAATGCCCCCAGAACCAGCAGAGGCAGGAAGATTCCTCCCGGAGACCCGGATCCAAAGCTGGCGGTGCTGAACAAGAACTTCAGCAGCAGCAGGATGGCCAGAGCCCCCAGGGCGAACTTTCCGGAGCTGATTTCAGCCACCATTATGCTTCCGCTTCCTAGAACCTCTGGTTTTATAAACATGAACAGGAAAGACATGGCCATGGCGCAGAGCATTTTGAAGGTTGTGCTTCTGCTTGGGGTTTTCTCTGCCTTTCCCAGGAAATCGAAGGCGTCCTGCATTGCGGCCAGTGTTCTGTTGTAGAAAACGCCGAAGGCTCCCAGTATGATGCCAAGAACCAGCACTGTCCAGTACAGCTTCAGAGGCAGCTTGTGGGTTATTCCAAAATCAAAAACAGGTGTCAGTCCTATGATGTTTACTGCTACGTAATCGGAAACAGCCGTTGCAACCATTGTTGGTACAAGGACTTCAAGGGAAAAGTTCTTGTGGAGCTCTTCCAGTGCAAAAAGAGCTCCCGCCAAGGGCGCACCGAAGGCGGCGGCCAGGCCTGCACCCGCTCCGCAGGTGATCAGCAGCCGTTCTTCTGTGAGGCTGGTGTGCCTCAGGCGGGCGCAGGCCTTCCCCAGCATCCCTCCGATCTGGATGCTGGGGCCTTCCCTGCCAAGGGAAAGGCCGCCGCCGATGGCAAGGGTGCAGCCCAGAAGTTTGGCCGGCAGCACCTTCCACCAGCACTGATCTCCCAGGCCCTTCAGCTCTCCCTCCACCTGAGGAATGCCAGAACCGGAAATCTCCGGCTCGAACCGCAGCAGGAGGGAGAGCAGCACAGCAATGAGGATCAGTGCCAGGGTGACCAGCCCAAGAGGCCGGCCGCCCTGTACTGCCTGCTGCACCATATCGGTTCTGATCAGGTCAGCTTTGTTGAGGGAAAGGCGGAACAGGGCTATGACTGTGCCCACTACTGCCCCCACCAGGGCCCCTTCTATGATCATCACGTGCTGAAAATGCTCTCTGGTGGGGGCGTTTTTCACGTGGCAGGCCCGGCGGTTCCGCCTTTCCTTCCTTTCTCCTTTATCAGATTCCCTGCTTTTTTTACTGTTTAAACTGCTGCCTGTACTGCTGCTGTTATTCCTATTATTACTGCTGTTACTGTTATTACCGTTAATACTGTTATTACCGCTGTTAGGATTTTCCGGATCACTCATAACTGACTTCTGTTTTCTAACTCTGCCACTCAAAATATGTTTAAATATACTCAAACACATCGAGAATTGAAGTCCTTGCGGATACTTCTTACTGCTTCAATGTGTATGCTTTGGCGATTATAAACAATGCGCTACTCACAAGTTCTTGTACACTCCACAGTCGTTAATTCCTGCGATAGCCCGCAGTACATACTTACGTTTGCTTTCATTGTGCAACTTCGTAAGTCCAAGCATCTTTTAGATTAAGAGCAGCATTAAAATCCCTATCCTCGACATAGCCACAATCACAACGGTATATTCTATCTGAAAGCTTCAAATCTTTCTTGATAGCACCACAGCAATGACATATTTTGGATGATGGATACCATCTGTCTGCGACTCTTAATTCAATACCATTTTCACCACACTTCGCTTTAAGCTTAGTTCTAAATTCATAGAACTTTTGCGATGCAACGGCTTTTGATAGATGTCTGTTCTTCATCATTCCTGATACATTCAAATCTTCAATCGTTATATAAGATGGCTTGGTTTTCACTATCTCGGATATTGATTTATTGATATAATCAGTACGGATATTATCT
>Ga0256404_1004505_pt1 | contig 26253 bp, 19 predicted proteins | sample RumenRJG_01DNA_FD_185990 | JGI IMG/M metagenome (GOLD analysis project Ga0256404, IMG submission 185990) | Bovine rumen microbial communities from Lethbridge, Alberta, Canada - RJG_01 | ecosystem: Host-associated > Mammals > Digestive system > Stomach > Rumen | place: Canada: Alberta | collected...
TAGGATTCACGAATGATGCCGACCGATTCGAGAGTTCTATTACTTCTCCTCCAAGAATATCCGCCAGCGGAGTATACTCTCCCATCGGGTCGATAACGTAAACATAGTTTTTTTCGTCCTGCAATATTGCGGTTAGCATCTCCAGCTTAGCGCCCATGGATTTTCCGGAGCCGGGTTGGCCCAGTCTTAATGCATTCCCATTTTTCTCAGCTTTTCTGTTAATTACAATCGCATTGCCTGTTTCTGTGTTGACACCATAAAACGTCCCGCCTTTTTGATTTACATCCAAAGCAGTATAGGGCAGTAAGATCGACGCCGTATTCGTTGTTACCATCCGGCTTACCTTCAGATTATTTATGCACAGCGGCAGGGCGCTGATAAAGCCATATTCCTCTAAGCCGTTGATGCTTCTAAAAGGCATAGTAAACTTATTTCCCACCGCATTTACCTGTCTTGCGACATCACTGAGCCTTCTTGCAGAGTCTCCAAATACATTGACAGTCATTGTCATTTGAAATAGATGCTGATCATTATTGACCAGCTCGTCCATGAGCGCCCTTGCGTTCTCCTGGGCGCGGTACATGGCGTCCGATAAAACCTCGGATGAATAACCTTCCTTGGCAGCCTTTTTTTGTTGATCCGCAATCTGACCGTTGATGTTTCTCATGTAGTCAGTGACCATCCGGGATGCCTTCCTTGAGTCGATTGGCACAAAATGCATGCTTAAAACCATCTCACTCTGGATCCCGGTAAGCTCTGTTAAAAACTCCGTGGAAAGACTGTTTGGCATCCTTTCCAAAAACAGGGTCTTTCCGAGATAGTTACCACACATATAATAACCGCTCTTAAAAGCAAACGAATTGGGGGCAATCGCCTCCTTGGATGTGCCTCCCTGGCGGTATAAGGTCCTAAGATCAAAATACGGAACACCGTCCGCATCGACAACGTTTTCAAATTTGAGCTCACCGTCTTTGTTCATAATCCGGTGCATGGTTTTTAATCGCTCCTCTACAGTTAACGGAGTGATATTTGTCCCGCTATCCAGTCTTCTTAATTCTTTTAAAATGGACTTGTCCAGCGCTTCAAATGACTGCATAACATGCGAAACATCATCATCTTCCAATGAGATGATGATCTGCTTTTCCTGTAAAATGTTAAATGTGCTTTCAGACGCTTTTTCTAAGATTACTTTGTTCGCCTTAAGACGCACAGAGTTTAATCCATCCGTATTACGGGGGATAATAAGTCTGTCAAGAAACGTCTTGCTGTCAATTCTGTAATTGTGGATAAGCACCTGGAACTTCGCTTCGACCGGAATTGAGTTTATAAGATGACCGTACTTTGCAAAGATATCTTGCTGGATATCCTCTGAGGCCAAGTTAAAGTTGATGTCTCCTAACGGATATGCCCTGGTAAACACCCCAGGTTCCGTTTCTATTACACCATTTGCATATATGTTTTCATACGGTATGGTCTGGAACACCGTTCTTGCAGCTTTTTTGTTCTTATTTTTCTTCTGCATATTTCTTCGTCCTCGTGACTTTCACTTTCTTTTCTTTCCGTGCCTGCGTCTGTGCGGAAAAGCCAAACGGATCCGGTTCCCGTTCATAGCGTCTGACCGCCGGTGAGATAAATTTGGTTCTGATAATGATTGATACGTACTGTTCTACCGGCATTCCGTACATGTTCCAAAACCCGCAAATAATGGCCGGCATCCCGATAAGAATGGCTACAAAAATTCTGATTTCAATCTTTTCAATCGGCAGTAGGAATATAGCCGGTGTGATTATAACAAGAGCAATTAGCAGGCAAACCAGCTGTCTTTTTGTGAAAAGGCCGAATATCTTTGTTTCATACCCCTTGATGTCTGGGTTTACATCCGCAATCAGCATTTTTATACCCCCATAACGTTGTTGGCAATGTTTTGCGTTTGCGTATAAAGCTTTGCTATCGTCAAATACATAATAATCATCGCAGCAAGCTTTAATAATCCCTGGGAGAGGTTTACAGTATCTCCGCCTGCGATAGCGTTTATAAAATGAGAACCGATAAATGCCACGGCAAGACACATAGCAACCCTCAGATACAGCGCAAAAAACTTTTTAAGGTATATAAGTCCGTTGCTTCTGGCGCCTTCCCCTACAACATCCGCCAGGGCTAATGGCGCAGCCATTTTCCTAAGAAGAATCTCTATTAATATTGTGTATAAAGCAATGTCTCCCACGAGCAGCGGTAACTGCATCAGTATCATCACCGCAGTAAGCTTAAACATTGCGAACTTAACGGTTATTCTTTTAAAAAAGTCTCCGAGTGAGGCAAACAGACCGCCGGCAGGCACATAGGTCTCCGGGTCAACAGGCGCCAGTTTTTCTTTGAGCCATGTCTGAATGTTGATCGTGTCGTCTATGGTAAGATCAAGCCCGCCTCTGACGGCGCGGATAACCAGGGTTCCGATTTCCTCCAGACCATTAAGCAGATACTCGAAGTTAAGCACTACCAGGAAGCCAATTATCATTTTGGCGCCCATTTGGAACCATACGTCTATACTTGTGCCGTTTTCACGCTGAAGATCCATGATCATCTTCTTTATGCAATAATATGTTACCAGTACCATTCCGAGGCCCTGGAAAATCTTTGTAGCTATATCTATAATTTTAAGTTCGGTTTTTTCCTTCGCATCCTTAAGCTGATTTCTCGTCATCATTGAAACCGCCCAGTCAACCCGTTCCGAATCGCCGGATGTGTCGTCACTGCCTATAAAGATCAGCTCTACACGTTTAAACATTCCCGTGCCGATTGTGTTTGTTGTCTCGATAAGTCTTTCGTTGTATTCTTGCTCTAGCGACGTGAGACTATTGGCCAAAGTATAAGTTTGTCCGAACCATAAAACAGTGAGCAGGATAATTGCGCACAGAGCAACAGTCACAACTTTTTTTCTATTTTTATAAGATGAAGTAATCATGCGATTTTTCCATATGCGCCGGTAGTTTTAGTACCGGCGCTTTCTACATACTATTTTCCCGCTTTGACACACCTGGTTCATTTTACAGCGTCTGTTATTCCCGTGATAAGACCAGGGATATCGAGCAGATCTAAAACAATCAGGGCAAAAATGATCAGCGCTGCCCCCGCTGCAAGCGTCGTGATGGCTTTCGTTTGCTCTGGGCCATTGTCGTTTGCGTGGGCCATGGCATACTTCATAGCGCCTTGGATGATTAAAATAACGCCGACAATTCCGCCGATTAGCTTGATTACTGTCACCACAATCCCGATTGCTTTCTTGGCGACTGCCTCTGATCCACTCACACCCGCAGCCAATGCATACGGCGAGGAGAGCATAAGGAATCCAAACACCATAATCGGGATGCATGCCGCAACAATTAAAAACGTCGCGGTGTTCTTGTTGCTATTCGATAGCATTTTTTAAGTCCTCCTTATCACTTTGTGCATGTTGTAATATGCCATTTTTAATGGCTTAGGAATCGCGTTTTACGTTTTCTGGGCCGGGGCGGATCCAAACAGAATCTCCTCCGGCCCCCAAAGTTCCTCATTTGTTTCAATTGACGATGACACGACGTCTTTTACATCTTTTTTATCCTTCAGTCCTACCGTTTCCTCGATTCCTGCGTTTTTGTCTTCTATCGGTATATTTTTCCCGATAATTTCCGTGCCGTTTATGTCCTCGTTGTTCTCAAACTCTGCCGCGATTTGCTGCTTTTGCTCATTTCTTATAAGCATCGTCTCATCGTCATCGTTAACTATCTCACGGTGGGCGTTATATAATACCTTGTCAAAACTTGTCTTTTCACGTAACAAATCGCGTGTTTTCTGGGCGTTAAAAGTGTAATCTCCTCTTTCCTTCTTTATGGACGCAAGCAGCTGCTTTCTGGGATGGTTTTGCGGGTTGTATTTTTTCCCTTTAAAAGCACTTTCATTGCTTTTGATGACAACCATCTCGTCTTTTGGCATAGTCCTAAGATCGGAAGCAGATAAAAGATCCACACCGGTTCTGTTAAAGGAGGTGCTTCCGCCCCTTCCGTTATATGAAGTGTTCATTACTACTCTTGTGGTTTTCCCAATAAGGCCGGAAACCCACTTGGTAGTCTTTTCGTCGGCTCCTCCTCCCAGATAAATAACCGTATCGCAGTTTCCGGCAATCGTGCTCCAGTTGTCTCTGTACATGTTTTCCAGCTGCTGGATACTTTGCAGTATAATAACAACAGATATTTCATATTTACGGATTGTCGAAACCTTTTCCGTAAAATCAGGCACCTTACCTATGTTGGCAAACTCGTCCATGAGCATCTGAACGTGTACGGGCATGCGGACGTCACTTCCCGGCTGGTCGCTATTGGAAATCACCATACCGCCTTTAAGCTTTTCTACAGCCTCTTCGGCAAGCTCTTTTGTCCCTCTATGTCCAACCAATTCATCACGGTCTGTCCTAAGCTCGTACCAGTGATACTCCTTGTTGTATATGATTTCAGATTTTTTGGCTCTTTCAAAGAATGCCAGCGCTTCTTTTCTGGCCTTTTCAGAATCGTCAGGACTTGTCGCCCTATATGTCTTCCAGAGCTGTTTATCGCAATCGAGAACCAGTTGCGAATACTTTGATGTGTTTTCGCAATAATCATATGCACGTTGGAAAAGCTGCGAGTAAAGCATGGATGCGATAAAGTTAAATGTCTTTTCTGCCGTCGGGATAATAATAAACAGGGCAGTTTTTTCGTCACCGACAGAATCGAGGTCAATGTCGTCCGTGTCGGTAAGGTTCGCGACATCTGCCAGGTCAAAGGCCTGGAGACGCGTTGCTACTGAGATCAATATACTTTTTAGTGTTTTTCCGGCTCCCTGTTTAAAAGTCTGATACTGTTTTACGGCAAAGCTGTCAGGGTCTTTCTCTTTAATCATTTCAAACATCTGATCAAGATCGCTTTTTATATCCTCTCTGTCTTCCCTGGGGTTTGCGCAGCGAATCAGTTTCATGACGTTGGAGAAATTCTGACAGGACTTGCTTGTGTAGTGATGGAGGTATGCTATCAAGGCGACCAAAAGAGTCACCTCGGTCTTCTCCCAGAACGGATCACCGCCTTTTCTGTCGGCGGGGGTTGTGTTGGCAATAAGTGTTGTGACCAGAACCTCTATGTCTTTGTCACTGTGGATGTAAGCAAAAGGATTATAATGATTGCTCTTTTCCATGTGGCTTAAGTTTAAGCACTTGACGTTATAACCCATGTTTTCAAGAAAATGTCCGTATTCCCCGTACAGGTTGCCAGACGGATCCGTAATAACATAGCTCGAGTTTGCTTGTAAAATATTAGGTCCTACAAACCGGTATGACTTTCCCGACCCGGACCCGCCAATAAGCAGGATATTGGTATTGCCCTGCAGAGCCCAGTTGTACTTGGTAAGCCTTAGGTCCTCAGATAAAATGATATTGCTGGGCCCGTCATTTGTCTCCTGGCCAATAGGGTCGGAATAGGTCATGTTGTAGCGTTTAAGTTCGTTGATCCCCTCCATCAACTTGGCTCTTCCCGGCGCATTTGGATCATGGCGTCGGAGCTTTGCCTGCAAAACAGCAATAAGTATTACGAGCCCTCCTACTACCGTAATCAAAAAGATATTTCTGATTGCATGCGTCGGGAGCGGAAAAATGGCAAACGGACGGGCCATAAAGTCGTCCGTGGTCATGCTGATAATATCTGTAAATGAAGTTTTCGGATGTTCGATCCTTATGTACCGAAGATGGATATACCAAAGACAAGCAACGAGATATAAGATCACGTAGATGCTCCACTGGATTATTTTAATTGTTTTATTTTTTTTCACAGCGAGATCCCTCCCTACCGTGCTCCGCCGCCGCGCCTTCTGGCACGTTCTTCACGTCTTTCTTCCTGTCTTTGCTTTTCAGCTGCCTGAATGTGTTCGACAAGCTCCTCAATATCTACGATTCGCTCTATTTCACTTGTCAGAAGGTATATTTCCGCTTCTCTTAGCTCTTTAACTGCTTTTTTGTAATCATCGATCTCAAAACCATACGTTTCCGCAAGCGCTCTTAGGCTTTTAATATCGTCTATACCATAGCCTATTGGCGTACGGTGCGCCGCCATTTCGGTAAGCAGATAAGAGGCTTCATTACAATAATGCTTAAATTTCTCGTCCCACTTTCCTGATATGGTCATTTCCTGATCGCCAGATATTTTTATTTTCACCATTTCATCTATCATGGACGACAGCTTGCGTGATGCTCTTAGCGAGATCCTTTCCCTATCACTGGGTCTTAAATCTCTTGCCTCACTATTTTGAGTTGCCCGGTAGTAGCATCGAAGCGCTTCCGCATTATCATATGTCATAATTTTGCGCGGGATTCTTGACGTATAGGACGTTAAGAGCTGCCTGTAATCAGGCTGAAGCCCGTCAGCTTTAAACTCTGGAGAAAACGCCGGACGTTTATCTTTAAGGACTATGTGGCCATATTCAAATCCCGTACCCGAAATCCTCACATACTGTGTTCCTGCCCCTACAATATAGAGATTGGTTTTTGAGAGGTTGACACCCTTTCGCGCAAAGTTATTCATGAGGCTGTTTTCGAATTCCTGCTCCAAAAGCGCGACAGCGGTCCGAGCCTGACCACCGCTTCCATCTAATTCAATGGATGCCTCCAAGAATATACGGCACATATCCACACCGTCTCGGACGCTTTTTTTAACACTTTCTTTTCCGTCGAAATACAGCGTGTTGGTTCTGTCCTGCATTTTATCCCAGCCAATTTCGGCGACATCAAAGTACTCACCCATCTTTTGCTTTAACAAGTAAGCCTTTTCGTCACTTAATCCGCTTATGGCAAGCACAGATTTATCCGCCGATTTTGCCATGGCCTTTTTTCTTGAATATTCTTTTCCGCTGACCGTTTTGCAGATGCCGCTTTTCTTTGATAAAAGAACAGCCTTTATTCTGTCGATACTTTCCAGGTCTTTTTGAAGGACTAAAAACCCATATTTTCCGCCCTCGGCACTCACCACAACATGCGGAACGTTTTCATCCAGCATTTCATCCGACATGTCGTAGACTAAGTCTTCACGGCACACAAATACGCTCATAGGTTCTCTTTTGTCTATTGAGGCGGACATCGCTTCAGCGAATTTAACAGATGACTTTGTTTTTAAGTACCTGCTGATTTCGTCTAAAAAGAAATCTACCGGGGACGCTTCTCCCGTTTGACCAAAGATCGTATCAAAGGTTTTTGTATTCGTAGCAAAAGCCATTATATACTCGCGGCGGAACCCCTGGCTTGAGCCAAGGGGAAGAAGCCGCCACTCTCCTTCCCATCAACATTATGTTTGAACACTTAATAAACTTACTCACTCTGGCTTTTACAAGCCTCCCGGTTAAACTTGTTAGTTTTGCGCCACAAGCTCCTCCTTTAAAGCATCCGACTCAGGGTCGTATGGTTTGATTGGCAAAAATCGGAGATCGAGCATATAGGTGTACATGTCAACTTTCCAATCCTGCGCAATTTTTAGAGCATCATATAAATGGAACGACTCATCGTCGGCCAAGCCAACCTCAGTGATTCCGTTCTTGATGGCGCTTAAAATCATTCTTACGACGTACTGCCGATTGTTCGGTAAATGGGCGATTGGATACGGCTTCCCCTCTTCCACGTACCCGTGTGTGTCGCAGTATTCTTTGGCCGACGCATAGTTCGGGAAAAAAAATATCGCTTTGGGGCCGTCTTCGTATTCAAAAAACATTGGCCCGTAGAATCCCTCTTTTTTCATCTTCTCATCTTCCGGTTGGGTGATCAAAAAAAAGCGGTATTTCCCCTGAAAAAAGTCTTTCCTTATATTGGCATGTTTTTTGTATTCTTCTTCTCTTATACTCATCTCGTTGTTGTGGCGGGAACCCTAGGCTTTAGCCATGTGGGAGAAAGCCGCCACTCTCCTTTCTGTTGACTTTGTTTTTAATTTTTGATTTAATATGCCATTTTTATTGTCTTTGGAAAGGGAAAATGAAAAATCGGCACCGGCCGGCTTCAATTTTCATCAGTTTTTCTCGTATAGCGATAAAAGACCCTCTCCCAGGCTTTCGTTTGCGCAGTACGACGCCAGTTCCTTAACCTTCTCGTATAGCTTTGGATGCTGCAGCATCAGGCTCACGTATTTGTTCATGCCGGACTGTTCTATCCCCAGCAGATTGCCACTTCCTCTTTGCTTTAAATCCTCCTCCGCGATTACAAATCCATCGGTTGTAGCACAAAGAGCCTTCAATCTCTCGTTTTCCTTATCATCAGATCTTAGAATACAATATGACTGCAGTGTTCCCCTTCCCACTCTTCCGCGCAGCTGATGAAGGCTGGCTAAGCCAAAACGCTCCGCCTGCTCAATTACCATCACTGTCGCATTGGGAATATTGACGCCCACCTCTATCAGGGTTGTTGCGATCAACACACCTGTTTCACCCTTTGCAAAGGTCTCAATGGCGTGAATCGCTTCTTTTTTATCCATCTTACCATGTACAACGGCCACGTTTACTCCGAACGGGGAGAGAGCGCTACGATATGCTTTATATACCTCTTCAATATTTACGATGTCATTGTCCTCCGAGTCTTCAATTGCCGGGCAAACAACGTAACATTGGTGATGTTCCTTTAGCTCCTTTAACAAAAACCGGTATACACTCTCCCGCCCCGGAACAATGGCAGATTTAATGGGTAGCCTTCCATTTGGCATCGTTTTAATCTGTATTATTTCTTTGCTCTCTCCGTAAAGGACGTTGGCCAAAGTGCGAGGTATCGGAGTGGCGGATAAAGAAAGGATGTGTACTCCTCTTTGTGCCTTTTCGACAATAGCTTCTTTTTGTGCGACGCCGAACAGATGCTCCTCATCAGTTATGATTGCACCAAGATTACTGTATTCAACATCCTTTCCCATAACGCTATGGGTTCCAATGACAACAGTTGCCTGTCCGGTTTTAATTCTTTTTAAGATATCCTTTCGTTCCTTCGCCTTCATTCCTGAGCTGATGAAGCAGACATTTGAATCATCACCCAGGATTGTTTTAACATCTTCATAATGCTGTCTGGCTAAGACTTCTCGCGGCGTCATAAGAACGGACTGATAACCGTTTGCTTTGGCCAATATCATTAACGCCATCGCAACAACGGTCTTTCCGGATCCTACATCTCCCTGAAGAAGCAGGTTACATCTCTCCCCCATGCTGCATCCTTCCGATATCCTGTCTACAGCTTTTTTTTGGTCATGTGTCATTTCGAAGGGGAGTTTTTTTCTGAACTCTTCCAAACATTTCGTATTCTTGAATACAACATCCGTTTTTACGTTATATAGAGAGTCCATCTTTTTAATGCCAATAGCAAGATAGAGCAGATCATTTAATAAAAGGCGCCTGGTCCCACTCTCAACATCAGACATGCTTTGCGGATGATGACATCTTGTAAGAGCCGTCTTATAATCGATTACTTTTGTTCTCTGCATCAGCTCCCACTCAAACGGTTCATGGACTTTGGACAGGACTGTGTCTATCGTCTCTACCAGGGCATTTTCAGAAAGCCCCTGAATCTTTTTGTAGATCGGTTTTATGTGAGGCTTAAAAGATGCCTCCTCATATATGTCATCCGGTTCTGTCATCTGGTAGCCGTATTCCTCATCATATGTGACCTTTCCGCACACGATAACCTTCCCGCCTTTAAGGGCATAAAAGCTTGTATACAGATAGTCTCTGGAGAAGAAAGATACCCTAAAGGAAGGGGCGTACATGTCGTTTGTTTCTATTCGCATGCTAATCATCTTTCTTCCGTTATTCAACATTTTAAGGTCGATATACGTCATGACGCCTCTCACAGCGTAAAAACCCCCATTTTTGCAGGAAGATAGATCCGTCACAACTGTATAGTTCCTGTATTTGGTTGGCAAAAAGCGAACAACGTCATCTGTCGTGACAAGTTTTTTACCGGCCAGTTTGGTCTGTATTCTTTTTGTGATATTTGTTTCTGAAATCATCATATAAACTCCTTAAGCAAACCCTTCAGCCCTGTCCTTCTCTTCCTGTAATTTGTGTTTTTTATTGCCTTTTCCAGTGCATCCTTCTCGCTTATGACTATATTCATCGTCTTGGCTCTCGTTGATGCTACATAGGCTATTTTCCTGTTTAGCATCCCCGGAGGGTTTTGAGGGACTATGATGATACTCGTTTCGCACTCTCCACCCTGGGATTTATGTATGGTAGTAGCATAGGCGAGGTCCAGATCAGCCAATATTTTTTCACTTACCCTTATTGTTTTATTATCAAGCTTAACATGCAGTACGCGTCCTTCAGCCTCGATGCTGACGATAATACCCGTGTCGCCGTTAATGTATCCTGCATCATAGTTATTCTTCGTAAACTGTACCGGATCACCAACAGAAAATCGCTTCCCACCGTATATAACAGCTTCTTCGTTATGGTTTACCAGCTTCTGTATGTTTTGATTCAGCGCCATTGTGCTGTAATTGTACTTTTTCATCCTGACCGGCGTTAGGATCCGCAGCTTCCAAGGATCCTTATTATCTTTGTAAGTCATGTAATAATCCATCACTGCTTTGCTTATCATTTCTTCCGTGCCAACCCGGACAATCTTAACGTCCTTTCCCTCTCTTAAAGCAGTGTCTCCCATATTCATCAATACACTGTTATAAACAATATTGGATCCTTCGTCTTGTCTGAACACCTTCGTTAACCTGCATGACGGAACTAAAGCAAGAAGGTCTCCCAAAACATTTCCCACACCTACCGACTCAAGCTGACCTTCGTCTCCTACAAGAAGAAGCACTGTACCAGCTTGTACGTTTTCCATTATCATGTGAAACAATTCGATATCCAGCATGGAGGCTTCATCTATAATTAAAAGGCCTGCAGGGATGTCCGTCTTTCCGGTAGACATGAGGCCGCCTCCGCTTAATGGCCTTAAACCTAAAAACTTATGTACGGTAAAGGCATTCTTTCCTGTTGATTCCCGCATCCGTCTTGCCGCATTGGCCGTAGGGGCACACAAGGAGACCGCTTTGTTGGGAAAACGTGATTCATAATATCTTATAAGACCGTTAAGAACTGTCGTTTTTCCTGTACCTGGGCCTCCGGTAAGTACTTTTACGCCCGGTGAGTCGAGCAGTAAGAACGCCGCCTTTTGCTCTTCTGAGTATTGGATGCCCAGATCTTCTTCAAGTGCTTTGATCGAAACAGAGGCTCCCGGAGCACAATGCTTCGTCTCGTTAAGCCATATGATTCTTTCCGCTATTTTTCTTTCCTTTAGATATGTCTCCGTACTGAATATCATCAGCTCATCTTCCTGCATAATAGCGGTAAATAATTCCTTTTGCTCAAAGACCGCCGCCATCACATAAAACGGATCCGTCATCGGTCCTTCCGTTATACTTTTTTCTATCTTTAAGTAGGTCGAAATAAACTCTTTAAGCGTGGCGCAAGTGCTTCCTGTGCTTTCAATCATCTCTATCGCCTTTTTTGCCAGGGCAGACAGCCTATCAATTCCCAATCTGTTTACATGGCAATGGTTTGCGATTTTTTCACAGCTTGCGAAAGAATATCCATAGGCCATCGCCTTATACGGATCTTTTTTTATTCTTGCTTCTGAATCGGTGCCGTTGGCCATAAAATACTTGCTCGCCGCAAGATAAAAGCCATCGACGGATAATGTATACTGAAGAAACTTTCTGAAACGCTCAAACGAGTCTATCATTTGAATCAGCTCTACTGCCTTATCTTTGGTTATGCCTCTAAAGCCTTGTAGCCTTTCCGCAATCCCTTTTATTTGGGGCCATTTGAATAACTTGAATCCCAGAGCGGCCCCAATTTGCGCAGCTGTCTTATCTCCGATTCCGGATATGTATCCGCAACGAAAAAAAGACAGAACGTCTTCAGATGAAGAGGCATGCTCCATAAATGACGTAATCTCTATAATGTTATTATCAGTGATTTCCCCTGAAATCAAAAGCGGAAATCCGTGCCTGTATTCCGGGATGATGCCATGGCATATGATTTGGCCATACTGATTCATGCCATCTATTCTTTCTTTCGGATTGACGGCAAATATTGTATCGCCGGACTTTACGTCCCTTTGTATGGTTTTGTCATAATAGCATTTAAGTTGCATAAGGGAACCTCTGTTTATATATGCCATTTTATTTTTGGCGGACATTTTCTCGTATAAAAAAACGCCGTGGACCCGGCGCTTTTTATATGGCAGAGGATCAGAAGTCAATCTCCATATCGTATTCCTTCACGATTTCCTTTGTTTTTCTCTTTTCTGTCTTCATCTCCTTATCGATCATCTCCACGATTTCTATGATATCGTCTTTTTTCTTCGTTTCGATCTCTGGGTAGGCATCGATTAGCGACTTCATGGCATCATCAGAAGCTGCGTTTTTTAACCAGCCTTTTTTCTTGGCCTCTTTTAATATCATATCTTCAACGTCACTAAACAGACGGCTCTTTACCGTCTCAACCTTTTCTGCTTTTCCCCAGTACGCAGATCCATTATCAAACAGTGGTGCAAACCCAATTATCATCCCAGTATCGGCACTTCTTATAAATCCGAAATTGCCGAGGTGTCTGTCCGGATTACACAATACGTGGTCACAAACAATCATCTTATCAATATAGTCTTTGGCATTCATGATATTATTTCTTTGACACATCGCCAACAGATGACTATATATCGTTGCGTGTTCCGGCTTTTCCTGCTGGTGGTATACGGCTGATGCTGGCACCAGTTCGGCGCCCTCATTGATGAAATTCTTTGATTTTGCGCAAAATTTAAGTCCATGAATCACCATCTCATACTCCACAAAGGGAAGTAAGTTCAGACGCTTTAGCGTCATGGAGGCGAGAACCTCACTTAACGGTTCCTGCCTGAACTTGATGCTTCCAGCTTTTGTCATATAAGAGACGTTTTTGTCGTCTTGCTGCCAGCATTTCCTAAGCACTCCATTTGTTGTCAGATCCGGTGATGGCAGTCCGATTTCCTTTGTGTTTACAGCCCAAGGCTCGAAAAATGCTGTCCCCACCGCAGTGGAATATCTGTTGGTAAAGAAGTTGCCCTTGTCCCATGTCTCATTTTTGTTGTGCCGGATCCAGTACTGATCTGTAAGAGAAAAGAAATTTCTGTTTTTCTCAAGCCCACGAAACATCATGCGAACTTCTCTCAGACCGTCTCTCTTCTCTGGAATCAGTCTTTTACTAAACCAGGTCTGAACGTCCGATGCTGTAAAGCCCTCTTTAAGTTGCATGGGAAGCAGCCTTTCGTCCAGGATACTCCCGATTCTTATAATGCTGTTTCCATTAATTTCAAGCTCTAAGACCGGAGCCTTTTTGTTCATCAGGATTTGCATGTTCGTCACCTCTCTAAATTATATGCCAAATATTTTGTCCCCAGAAATTGGTTTTTGCTCTGCGATAACATAATGGCCAAGTCAAAAAAGAAGCGACGCAGGGTACTATCCCTGCGCCGCCTTACAAAAATGGACTATAATCTTTCGCGCTCCTTAAATATGCGCTCTAACAACCTAATCTGCCTTGCGTGACATTGCGTGATTTGGGATGTACTACCCAGTTATCGCAAATGATCTTTTGAAGTTTAACAGCCATTGCCGTGGCAGTTTTTCAGTTGCCCGGTACATATATAGCCATTTAATGGCGAAAAGCCAAAAAACGTTTTGCTCTGGTTTCCGTTAGTTCATGGATTCTGTTTTCAATCTTCCATATACACAAGATTACGTCCCAGTTTCCGTTTTCCTCAAGCCATTGTCGTCCTCCCGCTGCAAGAATATGATTCTTCTCCATCTCCTCGCGACGTTTTAAGTGCTCCAGAATCTGATGCAGATATGGCAGAAGATCCGCAAATGACATTTTAGCGCCGCAAAGCCGGTAGTCTCCCACTCTTCCGGACTGGATGATATCCTTTATCCAAGTGCTGCAAAGGAATGTCAGCGGTATGAATTCTCCCAAGTCAATCCGGAAGTTTACATGGTACTCCGTTTCGTGATAAAAGCGCGCATATCCGTTCTGCTTAACGGAAATGTAGTATTCCCAGTCTTCTTCCCTGACAACCTCTGCGTCCGTAATCTTCATCCAGTACACTGGCTCGGTGATTTCTTTTTGCGGCCCAAAGCCAAATGACCTCACCAATACTGCCCTGCCATCCCGGAGATAGTACGCCTCCTCCTCTGTCTTGCCACAAAATCGCTTGAGAGTGCTTTTAGAAAGCTTTCGGTACGACTTTTCATAGGAATACCAATGTGCCGGATTGACTGTTAGTTCCCATGTTTCCTCATGGTCAAACTCGTTGGTTAATTCAGCGCTGTATGTCGTTTCATAGTGGTCAATTTCATCTGTTTCGTCACGCCTGATGCTTGATTTACTGCCGTCTGCGTGGCGATACATGGGAATCCCATGCGGATCGCAGATAAGTTTAGCCTTATACACGTTCGCGGTGTATTTGACGACGATTTCAGGCAAAACCTTGTTAATCGGCAGGATATGCTTCGCCGGAAGCGAGATGTCTCTTGTTCTGTTTTTGTCACCGATGCCGCGATCATTGTTCCAGCGGTCATCACCGCGATAGTAATTATTGTCACCCCGTTTGATACGCATTCCTGTCAGGACCATGTCACCTCTAACAAGGGGAATGGTCTGACTCTTCTCCAGCATTTCGCAAAACGTTCCATATCCGGACGTTGTAATCCAGCCTTCCGCCTTGCTAAAGACAATGTACGGGCTCTGCTGCCTGGTAAGCGACACCTTTTCCGGAATGCAGATAAGTCCCCCATTATCCAAAATCCCCTGGAGGATGTTGAAGAAAAACCAACGGGAGAGAAATTCATGCCTGTTCTTTTCGTTCGCCCTTCTGAGCTCTTCTTCTCTCTGTCTTTCCGTAATCCAGCTTGAAGCGAAATGCCGACCGGAAGCCGGCTCTTCATCAGTGCTGAAATTTCCTGGCGTTAAAAAGGCGTCTTCACTATCCAGGTTAATCTTGTCGGCGTCCAGCCAGGTGATATGCAGCTGTTCTCCGTTTCGAATCAAGATAGCCAACTGGTTTGCGTGATACAATTCGTAATCTTCAAGAGTATTGGCAAAGACGGGATGCTGGCCCTTAACCGTTCCGGTGCGAGAGAGTTTGGCAACACTGATACTCTTCTGTCCGGGAGCAAGAAGCTCCGCAATGTCTTCGCGGTGTTTTAATACGGAAAGCAGAGTTTCGTCCGTTTTGTGTGAGTCTCCGAAATGATACAGAGAAGCATACCTGCCAAGTTCTTCATCAAGGTATCGGATTTTTTGGTAGATGACGATAGGTTCTTCTTCCGGAGCCGGTTTTCCGTCTCTTACCGTGTAAAACGATACTACCTCGCCCAAATAGCAGCGAATCCCATAGATTTGCGTCTCCAACATAAAGAGCTGCTTTTGGAATTCGGTCATCTTGGCTTCCATCTCCTGCTTTTTCTCGTTCAGCTGTGCCATCAAAGATTCCTGCCGCTCTTTCATTTTGAGCATCAGCGCGTCTAACTGCGACTTGATATCCTTAAGTTCTTCCGCCTCCATTGATTCGATGGCATCTTTCTTGGCGGACAAGTCCGAAATAGCCTTGTTTATCTCGTCAATCTGCGTCTTTGCCGTCTCTTTGGTAAGCTGTCCGGAAATCGCCGGGAGGTTTGTGTTGGGAGCCGCAATCTGCCGCATCTGTGCACCGGTGAGTCCGTCATAATTTTTCAATTCTTCTTTTGTTACAAGTTCGGCAGGCAGGATATGCCGGATGTTGTTATATCCGACAACCGCCGCCACATCGTCGATATAGAAAAGCCGCAGCTTGTCTCCAATTACGTTTAAGTGCTCTAAAAGCCCAAGGAACGCGTCCTGGTGCTTCTTTGCGGATACAGGGCAGTTATAACGCGTGCTGCCATGAGACGTCCTTGCAGACGCAAGGGGGTCATCTTTCCCCTGGTGAAAATAAAAATACTCTGACCAGTTATCATCAATCCACGTTTGGTGAGATTGGCAGTATTCGTTCAGCTTTGGCATATTTATGATGGCGAATCCGATCATTCTTTTACCTCCTTATGTTCTAACTCCATTGTTCAGTTATTTGTTTGTATATGCCAAAGAATTGCGTTCTGGAAAAACAAAAGCGACTGCATCATATAAATGCAGCCGCCAGTTTCTATCCTGGGATTTTTGTTATCCCGTACTTTCTCAATTCCTCTTCAAATATCTCATGATTAACCGTTGTCAAGAAAATCTGGTCGTAGGTTTTCACGACATCTGACGTCAGGACGTTAATCAGGGACGAGAAGTTATTCTTGTCCAGAACTGAAAGCTCGTCCAGGAACATGATTTTAAACCCGGACATTGTACAAAGCATATCCAAAAGGATCACAATCATTAAGAGCTTTTCGCCTCCAGATAAAGACTCATATGGTAAAAATGTACTGTCGCCTTTTGCATCAAGCATAGCAACAACACCATCTTCATACCTTAATGATACTGCCATTCCCTTTCTCAACCGATTCGCAGTTTCCGTGCAAACGGCTTCAAAGTCAGAAAGGTATTCCGTGATAATCCGCTCCCTTACCTGACCCTTCGGCGCCGTTGCTACTACCAATGAATTAAGCTCTTCGGCCTTTTTTTTGGCGGCCATTAGCTTTTTTCGATACTCTGTCAGCTTTTCGTACTCCTCACAGTTTTTAAGCTCCTTTATCAGCTCCTGCGAATCCTCAGCATTTATTTGCTCTTTTGGTTGGGCAGGCACCTTCGGAACCACAGTCAGCTGTTTTAACCCTTGTTCGAGCCGTGACTTAATGAGTTCCTTCTTGGCCTCTTTCTCTCTTTCTGCTTCGAGTCTTACTATCTCATTTTGAAAAGACTCTACTTGAGACAGAAGCTTTTTCAGGTTGAACTGCTGCTCCTTATACGAGGATTCTGCCGCAGCATAAGCGTCCGTAAGCTCCTTTTTGATTGTGCTTTTATCTGTCGTACAACGAAGCTTCTCTGACAACGGACAAACCGGCTGATCAAGAGTTTCAATTGACTTCTTTAAGGCCGTGCCGGTAATCTGAAGGGTATTGATTACCTTTTTACATTCATCGACCCTATTTTGTGCCTCCGCAGCTTTCTTTCTCGCCGCCTCCAGATCTTCCTTTTTATATTCCGTGCCTGGCATGGATTTAAGCTCTTCTTCCAGTTCTTTAAGTTCCTTCATCTGCACTTCTCGCTGCTTCTTGGCATTTTCATACGCTAAAACAGCCGCCTCGTACTGAGCTTTTTCCTTAAGGTACTCCTGGCACTTGTTCAAAAGATCGGTAACCTCTGCTCTTGTTCGCTTTGGCTCATAGGCGTTTTTAAGAGCTGACATGGCTCCGGTCAATTCCGAAACAATCTTCTTTTGCTCTTTCCGTGCTTCATACATGTCAGTGTAAAACTGTTCTATGCCTTTAAACCCGAATATCTCTTCCTGAAAGTAGCCCTCCACAATTTCTTTCATGCCTTCTGTGCAGTCAGGAATATATTCCGTCAAAGTCTGTGCGTTAAGCCTTTCCGGTATATATCCCAGCATCAGGTCGCTTAAATCCTGGGGTTTCATTTTCCCGAGCATTTCCGATGCGGAAACTATTTTTGTCACCTTTATCGGCATCCCGAGCTTTTTCTCAAGGGCCGAGTCCAATGCACCCTTTTGTACCGGCTTTTGGTTATACCAGCATTTCTGCAGCGAGTCCGTACTTAGCTCCCGGATGATTTTTGTACCATCCTCCAGTGTAATGCCTACGTCGCATTTTGCAGCGCCTTTATAAATGGCTCTTTCTTTTTCTGCATCACCAGTTAAGGCAAACCGTATTGCATTCAGGATTGATGTTTTCCCATTCCCGTTTCCAGAGGAAAAAACTGCAATTTTATCCGGAAAGCTGTACGAGAATGTCCCGTTTTTGCCCTGAAAGTCTTTTATCATTAGATTGGTTATCCTCAATTTTCATTCTCCTTTCTTCATTTTAACTGCCTTTATATGCCCAAAAAGCCTTTCTAAGAAAAACCACTTTGCTCAGAGCGGTTTTATTGGCATATTATAGTAAAGAGGTAGGGCACCGCCCTGTTGTGACTAAGGAGGTCCATGATGGAAAGAAAGGATTTTGTTCCCGTAAACGAATTTACGGCGAGAGGAACTGTGACAAGTATCAGTCAGAGTAAGTATGGAAACAGAGTTTTAGGTCTTTTCGTACGTGAAAGACGCGAGGACTTGAATCTGATTATCAACCTTGAAGGCAATGTTGGACGGGGAATTAACCCGTACGATCATATCACTGTCAACGGATATGTGAAAGCGTTCAGATATCACAACGATGCTCTCGATAAGGATTCTGACGTGCTTCTTCTTGTGGCCACAAGTGTTTCCAGAACCAAGCCCGAATTGGCCACTCGCTTTGGCGAAGATATCGGCAAGTTTTATCCGGAGCCCTTCTTTAAAGGTTTCATCAGCGGAAGGGTTGAGAAAAGATATACGCCCGATGATTCTGTTGTGGGATACTTACGATTAACCACCTGCGGAGGCGGGCACGACCAAAGATATTCTCATCCGGAGCTTCGCTACTACCTTAATGGTAGACTTCCTGCTTTTGATTATAACATAGGAGACCATGTAGCCTGCCGCTTTTCCATGAGAACTCAGGAACGTACAACTAAATCCGGGACAAAGCTGCAGTACCAGAACATGCGCGTTGAGGATATTGCATATCTTTTTAAAAAAGAGCGTCCTGAAAAGAAGGAAAGTAAGAAAGATTTCCAGGAAGAGATTCTTGTTGATGATGTTCTTTCTGAAGTGTTAATTCCGGAGGTCTCGCTAAATGAAGACGAACCTGTTTAAAAGGGCTGTGTTCTATTGTCTAAATCACGATGAGCCGGTTCCGCTTGTTGTGATGGAGGGAAATACACCTTTTTATGCATGTCCAAAATTCATGCTTGCAGATGGTTTGCATCCAAATGGACATGCTGTGGACGAATCGCCCTGTCACAATAGGATCAGTCTTACGATGATGGGCAATATCTTCCAGAAGGTTTCCAAGATTATGAACGATGAGTATGCAAGCGGAACATGATGGATTTTACCGGAATGACTTTTCTCTATAATATGATTCAGGTTAAGATCCTCAAGAACGATTCAGACTCGATTTGTATCGGGGTATCTAACCGGCGCATTACAGGATAATGATAATCAAGAAAGATAAACGGGCATATTATATTTTCTACTTCGCGATTTTCGCTGTTTGTGCGACAATCCTGTTTTGCTATTTTTACGCAAGCCCTGTCACTGTTTTTGGAACCTCTATGCATCCAACCTTTAAAGAAGGAAGTATGGTGGCAACTAAACCGTTTGAAGGGGTCTCAACACTGGGCTACGGGGACGTTATCGTCTTTTCCCATGATGGTGAGCTGTTTATTAAACGCGTGGTAGGCCTGCCCGGAGACGAGATATATATTGTGGATGGATGTGTCTTTCGCAATGGGGAGCGAATTAATGAGTCATTTGAGATAATTACAGATTCCGGCCTTGCCGCCACCCCTTTTCTCGTCTCAGATGAATGCGTTTTCGTACTCGGCGATAATCGGAATCACTCTCTTGATTCTCGCTCTTTTGGTGAAGTGTCTACTTCTGACATCAAGCGGATTGTTTCAGGACTTTTTTTGGGTAATTGAAGATGATTGTTGAGATTAGATTATACAGACGATGGGATGCGGATATCATATCCATGCATAACTATGGATACGACATAATCAGGATGGTTTCTCTTTCGCTTTCTTCTTATGCGAACGATGAGCTGGTACAGTTCAGATTAAGTGGAGACGAAAAGCTTTTCTTCCCTGAGAAAAAAATGGTGCATCTTCGTCTCTTGGTGGAGGATCCTGAAAGCGTTAATCTTTTAAAACAGATTCAGCCCGGATATCGTAACAGCTTTTGTAAGATGTTGCTTAGAGAATCTTTGGCTCGCAACTCCTTTGCTTCTCTTCTTACAAAGAAAGATTATGTCCAACTTGAAAAAAGACGAATCAGGGAAGTTTCAGATGAAAACACCATTCCCTGTCCCAAAAGAACAGACAATCCGGTTAAACGCTCGAGGAATTCAAAAGCCACGAGAGAAGCAATTGGGGATGATTCCGTGCTTGATGACAGCGTGATGGACGCTCTTGGAGCTATTGGCGACCAATAGCCATACTTAAATTTGGAAAAGGAGACTAATTATGAAACAAGAAGAAAAACTGACCATTTTTGACAAAACTCAAGTATTTGAAGAAAACTGTGCAGAAATGCTGAAAAAACTCGTTGCAGTCTGTGAAATGCACCGCATCCCATTCTTCTTTTCCGCGTGCATTAAAAATGACGAAGACGGAACGAAGTACAAAAATGACGGGAATATGACCGGGTCTTCCGGTATAGTCCTTAAAGACGACCAGATCAACCGCCATATGCTTGTTGCCGCTGGGTTTGGTGTCGTACAGAATCCATATGATATGGAGATCATGATGGATGACCCGGATATGCTTTGAATATTTTAATTCTTCTTCGACCAATCAGACAAAAGATATAATCTTCCCTCCCCCTCATCTTACACGCCTTGAAACCCCTCGCTTCAGTCGTGAGGATATAAGGCGCCTTGATTTCGGAGTCAGCTTGTTTTTCCGAAAAAAGGGGGTTACAATGAATTAAGTCAGGGTGTTGCCCTGGAAAGGCGGTTTTAGACCATCGCTGGAAACCGGAACGGAGGGATAATATGGCTGTCAGCAAAGCCCAGTACGAGGCCATAGAAGAAATATATCGGGAAAGACGCCGCAGCGCCAGGCTGGCAGCCCAGGAAAGGACCGAAAAAATCCGGCGGGCCCTGCCGGAGCTGGGGCGGCTGGAATCGGATTGCCTTAACGCCTCTTTAGAGGGCTTTCGGATTTCTTTAAACGGGGGAGACGCCTCCACTCTCCGGGAAAAAATGTCCGCCATAAGACGGCAGAAGGAAACGCTTCTGGCGGAGGCGGGCTTTCAGACGGAGGACTTAATGCCCCAGTATCATTGTCCTCACTGCGAGGATACCGGTCGCCGAGAGGGCCGAAGCTGCGAATGCTTTCAGCAGCTTTTGGAACAGCTGGGGAGCAGCGATCCCTTTGCTTTTCCCGGAGCGTCCTTTGAGGATTTTTCTTTAAGCTGGTATGATGATAAGGAGATGTTAAAGGAATTCGGCGGGCGCACCGCCCGACAGATTATGCAGAACAATCTGACCCGTGCCGAAGCTTTTGTGGAGCATTTTGGTGAAAAGAAGGGGAATCTTTTTATCAGCGGACCCGTGGGAACGGGAAAAACCCTGCTTAGCCGAGCCATCGCCACAGCGGTGGACAGAAAGGGCTTTTCCGTTTATCTGCTCACAGCCCAGGAATTCTTCGGCGCTGCGGAGGCGGCTGTCTTCGGCAGGGAAGAGGAAGGCGGTCTTTCCCTGGAAAAGATTAAGGGCGCGGATCTTCTGATAATCGATGATTTAGGGTCAGAGTTTACCAGCCGAAAACTGGCTCAGAATGCTCTTTTTACGACGATTAATGAACGACAGTTAAGGGAGCTTGGAACCGTGATTTCCAGCAATGAAAGTCTTAATGAAATAGAGGATCATTATCTGGCGCGAGTTTCCTCCCGTTTGGCGGGGAATTACGAACGCCTACCCTTTTTGGGGCCGGATATCCGTCTGGCAAGTAAAAGGCTGGTTTGACCGACAAGGTCATTCTGGTTAGTCAGAGTAAGGTACGGTTTTCTCCGTACCTTTTTTTGCCTATAAGCACTGAGAAGTCAAACCTGTTTAAAAGAGCATCTTAAGGCTCAGAGTAAAAGAATGACTGGAAAAACGGTTTAATTCTATGGAATAATTAAAACTAAGGGCCTGTGAAAACCCGATTTCTCGTTTTGTCACAGGCCCCTATTTCCGTTTCTATAAAAGCAAACGTTTACTTTTCTTCGCTTCTCCTCTTTTTACGATTCGCAATGAGGATTACAGAAGCTATGACTCCACTTCCGACAAAAGCGATGGCGGGAAGCATCAGGTCTGCCGTATCTCCTGTATTCGGGACATCTAACGGGATCCTTACCGTCTGGGCTGCGTCGTTTATATCGCAGTGTTCGGCAATGAGATTACCTTTCTCATCGTAGATTTTCTCAAATACAACGAGTGAATGTCCCTTCATGCTGCGAGTGTCTACCTTAAACGTTATTTCGATGACACCATTTGCTTCTTTTGGAGTGAACTTGTACTCTACAGCAACATCTTTCCCATCTGCTCCTACAACCGGTTTGCCGGTTTTCTTGTTCATAAGAATGCCTTTTACGGTATATTCTTTCCCTGCCACAAAATTTGTGTAAGAGATCTTGTCTTTGATGATGACATTCTCTTCTGCTTTTATTTCTTTGTTTCCGTTACTTCCGGAAGCATTGGTTTTCGCAGACGGAACCCGTACAGTCTGATCTTCATCGTTTAAATCAGCATGGACGGCGATTTCAACACCTTCATGATATACGGTTTCAAAAGCCACAATCGTTTTCCCAGCGATTTCAATACCGTTAAACTCAAAGCTAAGATCTACCGTTCCGCTCTCGGTGTCTGGTGTGAAGCTTGTTTCTGCCGTTACTGTTTTTCCGCCAATAAGAAGCTCTTTACCGGTCTCCTTATCCATCAATACGCCTTTTACGGTATATTCCTTACCGGGGATAAGGTTTTTATAGGACACGGTATCTACCAAGACCAAATTAACCCTGGCCAGGCTGATATGCTCCTTTGAACCCGCATCCTTCAGCTCCGTTGATACCTCAGGGAATCGAATGCTTTGTCCCTCGTCATTAGGGTCTTCGTGTTTGCCTACCAGCTTATCCTCGCTAATCGTCTCAACATACAGTTTTTCAAAAACAACTAACGTATGACCTGCCAGGGGAGTCGCATCTACGCTAAACTTCATCTCGATAGTGCCATTCGCAGTAGCAGGAACAAAGTCTTTTGTTACGTTTGTTACAATAAACTTTCCTGTGGTTTTGTCGTACAGTGATCCGGAAACGATATAGGTCATACCGGGAATCAGGTTTTCGTACTTTACCGTGTCTTTAATCGTCACGGTTCCTTGAGGTTTTACGATTTTTGCGCCGTTTGCCGTCGCCGTTGTACCGACTTTCGGAATATAAACGGTTTGTCTTGTGTTTTTCAGGTCGTCATGCACCAGAATTTCTTCACCGGTATCATAGTCGTAAACGGCTGCAGTGACCACCAGGGTTTTTCCAGCATATTTGGACAGGTCTATTTCAAACGGAGTCATTTCAAAAGAACCGCTTCTGGGGCCGGATAAGCCGTAGGATTCTTTCTTAAACTCTGTTGCAGACCATGAAATACCCAAAACCAGCTCTACAGACGCTAAAACGTTACCCGTCTCTGCATCCTTTAACATCTCTTTTACACGGAACTTGCCGTTATCCGGCAGGTTTTCGTAGGTAATTGTATCGATGATCTTGGCACCTGCATCAGCCAGGACCAGTCTGGTATCGGTTTTTGCGTCTAAAACATCCGTAGCCATTTTTAAAGGACTGTTAACGGCTGCATATCCCGCTGCAACATATTTGCCTTCGTCAGAGTCAGTAATTGTAATCGGCAATTCGTTGCTCTTCCACAGGAAAGAAGCGTTGGCATAAGGGGAAGTGCCCTGGAGAGCATCAGACCATGTATCTCCAACCTTCACAGTGGCACTTTTTCTTAACTCAATGGCTAAATATGAACCAACGGCATACTCTTTCGTTGCAGATTGCGCTTTGCCGGCCGCATCTGTTGTAAGTATTTCCACAACGGTTCCCGGAGCATACTCCACTCCCGCCACAGTTACACTGCCAGTGCTTTTATTGACAACAGCAAAACGGATATCAGCCAGACTGTTATTACCAATGGGCCCGTCGGATTCTTTCTTGATTTCTAATCCAGCATGTACCAGTTGCTCGGCAGAAACTATAGATAAATCCTCCATCTCATTGGCTGTATTCCATACACCCTTATCAGATCTTACAGTTCCATCCGGCTGCAAGGTAAACTTCACCGTATAAATATCCGGATTTGTCTTATAACCGGTAGGAGCTTTGGTTTCCTGGATGGTAATAGAGCCGACGGGGATCATCGTTTTCCCGAATTGATTGTAAAACAGGGCGTCCCCTGATACAATATGAGCGTCCGCATTTGAAAGGCGAATTTCACCTGCCCCATTTGTCTTAAATACCCAGGTTCTATAAGCTTCCCCCTCAGCGTTCTGGTTCTGGTAATACTTCACCGTATATTCAGCCCCGGCTAAAGAGGCACTTCCCTGAGCTACTGGCTTACCAGTTGTAGCATCTATCTTCTTAAGAAGAATTCCTATCGGGTCACCAAGCGGCTCGTTTAAGAATGAAACTTCTGCTGTTTGCCCTTTCGACACTGTCACTTGTTTCGGTGTGGAATCAGGCAGATATCCGCTGGTTGCGGGCACATATGTTTCCTTGACATAATATGTTCCCGCCTGCATTGTGATTGTTCCGCCCTCACCGTTTGCATCCAGCGTGAAAACCGCATTATTCCCGTTTACATCCTTTGCTATTGTCGTACAGGCATTATCCGTATAGACGGTGTATTGGATTCCGGCCATGGAATAGCTGCTATTTCCGTTTGTAACAGCTGTCTTGGCGGAGCTTTTCTTTAAGTGCATATCCCCTTTATCCAGATCCCAGCTAAGACGCATCAAAGTGGCGCCGGATTGTCCTGTTGCTTTAGAAGATGGAAGCACTATCAGCGCCAGGGCTTCTTTTGTAGTTTCATTAACGTCCAAAATCGTTACCAGGGCTTTTCCCGCCTGACCGGCATCCAGCTGAGCGTGAAGCTCCGGCCAGCGCCAGGTGTTTGCCACATTGCGTGCAGGTTTATTGCCTATAAAGCTTACAAGCCTTCCGCCCCAGTAGCTCCAGCTGCCTTCTGAAGGCTGGGAGCCGAAACGGCTGTAATCATACCGATCGGTCGCTTCCCACCAATGATATTTGGAGTATGTCGTGATGGACGGGGCGTCCAGATATCCTCCATTAATTTGCACCGGGCCGTCTCCCTCCAGTACCGAAAAGTTATTTGTCACGAAGATATGTGCGCAGTACACGATCATATAAGCATCATTGGCTGATACCGTAAGCGTATTTCCATTATTTTTCTCGGATACGCTCTGTTGGGCTATTTTGACCGCATAGTCCGTAAAGGCATTGCTATTACCTGCCGCTCCCGCCACCAGCTTCGATAGGTCGATACCAGAAGGGTTTATAACAGCATTGGCAATAAAATCATCCTCGTTCCCTCCTACACTGTTGGAAAATGGATAATAATTTGCATCCAGCATACCGGTTTTTCCGCCGGATGTACGGACACGGAATCCTCGGCTCGCCGAATTGGAGTGATCCACGATATCCGCTGTCAAAATAAATTGCTGGCCTTTCTGCGGGACAGATGAAAAGCTCAGCGTGGGGATCCCGTCCGGCTTTAAGACGTCACCAGACCCGGCGTTTGCCCAGCCCCCTGCGCCTTTTGCCGAAAAGGGAAACGCGCTCAGAATCATGACAACCGCCATGATCAAACTCAAAGTGTTCTTTTTGAATTTCATTGCTTCTTCTCCTTCTATAAATATTCCTATATAAGAAAGCACCCCGAATAATGCTGCATAGAGCCCCCTGCGTATTGTGATACGCTAAATAAAACAGTATTATCCGGTTATTATGGTGCACTATATTTCATTTAAAGTATCTATATCCAAAAGCCTATTTGCGATTCCGGATTCTGTAATTCATTGAGCCCGGGTCGCCAAGCTTTGGCTTGTACTTATATATGCCATTTTTATTGTTTTGACGAAAAGAATTATACGTTTAGTTCCTTACAACCATTTTGAAACAAGAAAAACTACTACTTTAGTTGTGGGAGTATCGAATGTTCTGAAGAAAAACAAGTGTTTCTGTCAATCCGAGGATTTTGCTCCTATGATGATATGATACATTGACACCCTTGCTACTCCCTAAATTAGGAAATCCCCGTTGGAGATAGCGTCCCTGGGTGGGCTTTGATGTCACGTCATTGGTATGACATTTCTTTCTGACCTCTATAAAGATTGCATTTTCTTCCGCACCTCCAAATTATTATCTTAGTT
>Ga0256404_1004507_pt1 | contig 26241 bp, 29 predicted proteins | sample RumenRJG_01DNA_FD_185990 | JGI IMG/M metagenome (GOLD analysis project Ga0256404, IMG submission 185990) | Bovine rumen microbial communities from Lethbridge, Alberta, Canada - RJG_01 | ecosystem: Host-associated > Mammals > Digestive system > Stomach > Rumen | place: Canada: Alberta | collected...
TGGAAAGACAAAGTATGGATTAAGGAAAACATACTTTAGGGGAAAAGAAAGAGTCCACAGAGAGTTGACTCTCCTTTATGCGTGTATGAATCTCAAGAAATTTGCATTACACCATTACGCATAATCTAGTAGAAATACTAGATATCTTTATTTTTACAAATAAAAAGACAAATAAGTCAAAATATAAACCTATTTGTCAACAGTCTGAGTTGAACCAAATGGTTCAACTTTTATAATCACTGGAGGGGCCTACCGGATTTGAACCGGTGATCAGGGTGTTGCAGACCCACGCCTTACCACTTGGCTAAAGCCCCATCGCATAAATGTATTATATCAAATAAATAATATCATTTCAATATTATTCTTTTATTTTTTTTATATAATATAAAGTATGGAGACTAATTACTCCATACTTTATATATATTCTTATAATTATAATTTAATTCATTATATTCAATTATTTTATTTAATCCATTTTCTTCATTATAAGAATAGATAGTATCATTGGTTAAAATATAAATATTATTATTTTCTATACTCCACTCTTTTATACTATCTAATTCAAATAATAATTCAGTATTTTTGTTATACTTTTTTATTATCTTATTATTATCTTTCTCAAATATTAAATTTCTTATTTTATTATTTTTAAATAATTGATTTGTTTGAAAAAAGTCACTTTTTGGTAATTCTTGTTTTCTTCCATTATTATAAAAAATATAACTTGTTGTACCTGTATTTAGTGTTTGTACTTTTTTATTTTTTATATTAATAATAAATTGTTTTTTATTAGAATTATCTGTTATATATATATTACTTCCAATTACTCCATTTATATAAGAATCTTTCGATATATATTTTTTTATTTTTAATGTCTTTAATCTATTACTATTTAAATTATAATAATAAGCTGTTTTTATCCCTTCATGAGATGTATTATCAAATAAAACATAATAATTATCTACAATACAGCTCATTACATTATCATAAATATCTTTTTTTACTATTCTTTTATATTTAGTGTCATTATTTGTAAATATATATATTCCTTTATAATCCCAGATAATATATTTTTCATTAGGTTGAATATTTTTATTATATACTTTAATTTTATTTTTATTTTTAAATAAATCAGATGAAGTTGGATAATTAATATGATATTTTTTGGTTTTTTCTTGAATCATATTAAAATCATTATTATTACTATTTAATAAATAATCTATTGATATTTGATTATTGTTTGAATTACAGTATAAATAATTATCTATTTTTTTATTAAAGATTGGTAATACACAAACTAAGTTATTGTTTTTATATGTTTTAATTTCTTTTATTATTTTTTTTGATTTGTGTAAGTTTTTATTTACTGTAAATATATAATTATTTTTTTTATTACTTATTGTTATATCATAATAATGATTTTTATTTGATAGTGTATATTCTTCTTTGATTTTATAATTATTTATTTTATATTCTAGTATATATTTTTTTAATCTTATTTTTTTTATTGTACATATAAGTATTATTATAATTATTAATCCTAAAAATAATTTTATTTTATTTTTCATTAATCTTACTCCAAATTAATAAGAAAAAGAAGAAAATTACTCTTCTGTTTTTCTTTCTTTATATAGTTTTTTTGCTTCCATCATATGCGCTGATATTTCTGTTTCTATTTCAGTTAACGCTCTTTTATCAATATTTGATAAAGTAACTAATTCTTTTATTGTATCAATATGAACTTTACCCCATATTAATCCTGCGGCAATATCTAAGTCGTTAAACATATCTGGAGTAATTGATGTTAAAAAATAACCATAAAATAATCTTTTTCGTCCTATCAAAATTCTATGATCTGTTAAAACAACTACTGCTGTTTCAATTATATTAAATGGATTATCATTTTTTTGAGCAATAAAAGCATATATTATATTTTCCCCAGGATTTAAATGTCTTTGAACAACACTACAATGTTCTTTCGTTCTCCATCCAACCGTATTTGGAAATTTTTTTTGAAACTTTAGTACTCTCTTGTACACTGATTCCATAGATTATCACTCCTTATTAGAATTATATTCTATTTTTATTTTACTCAAACTAATAATAAAATGCAAGACCTTTCAATATATGAAAAAAGAAAGATTACTTTTCTTTCTTCTCTATATATTCTTCATATGGTATTTCTCTATCTATTATTGTTCCATCTTCTTTTATTTCAATTACTCTATTTGCTACTGTACTATTTAATTCATAGTCTCTTGATGTAAATATTAATTCACCATCAAAATTACATAATCCTTTGTTTAGAGATGTGATACTTTCTAGATCTAAGTGATTGGTAGGTTCATCTAATAAAAGAAAATTTGGTTGTTCTAACATCATTTTTGATAACATACATCTTGCTTTCTCTCCACCTGATAAAACATTTACTTTTTTAAAGACATCTTCTTTTGAGAATAACATTCTTCCTAAGAAACCTCTAAGAATCGTTTCATCTTTTATATCATAGTATTGTCCAATCCATTCTATTATATTTTTATCCGTATTAAAGAATTCATTATTATCTTGTGGTAAATAGGATGGTACTATTGTTTTTCCCCACTCTATTTTTCCTTTATCATATTTTTCTTTTCCACTTAAGATATTAAATAAAATAGTTTTTACCATATCGTCGTTAGCAAGTAAGCAAATTTTATCACCTTTTAGAACTGTAAATGATACTTTATCTAATATTTTTTTACCATCTACTATTTTTGTTAAGTTTTCTACTTTTAATATTTCTTTACCTGCTGGTTTTTCAATTTTAAATTCTATAAAGGGATATTTTCTAGATGAAGGAATTATTTCGTCTAAGGTGATTTTTTCTAACATTTTCTTTCTAGATGTCGCTTGTTTTGATTTAGATGCATTTGCGGAGAATCTAGCAATGAATGCTTGTAATTCTTTAATTTTTTCTTCTTTCTTTTTATTAGATTCTTTCATTTGTTTTTGTAATAGTTCTGATGATTCATACCAGAAATCATAGTTACCAACATATAGTTTAATTTTAGAATAATCTATATCTGCTATATGGGTACAAACTTTATTTAAAAAGTGTCTATCATGGGATACAATTATAACAGTATTATTAAAATTTATTAAAAATTCTTCTAACCATCTAATTGCTTCTAAGTCTAAGGAGTTTGTTGGTTCATCTAGTAATAATATATCTGGGTTCCCAAATAAACTTTGAGCAAGTAGTACTTTTACTCTTAATTTTACGGGTAATTCATTCATCTGTACGTAATGATATTCTTCTTTTATTCCTAGATTATTTAATAGTTGAGCAGCATCTGGTTCAGCATTCCATCCATCTAAGTCCATGAATTCTGCTTCTAGATTTGCAAGCCGCATTCCATCTTCTTCTGTAAACTCCGTTTGAGCATACATTTTTTCTTTTTCTTCCATAATTTCATATAACTTAGAATTTCCCATTATAACAACATCCATTACCCTTTTATCATCATACTGATAGTGGTCTTGTTTTAATATTGAGATTCTTTCTCCTTTGGAAATAGTAATTTCTCCTGTTGTTGTTTCTAGCTCTCCACTTAATAGTTTTAAAAATGTCGATTTCCCAGAACCATTTGCTCCAATTAATCCATAACAATTACCATTAGTAAATTTTATATTAACATCCTCAAATAAGACTCTTTTTCCAAACTTTAAACTTACATTATTTACTTGTATCATTCTTATTCCTCCTTATAATTTTTTTGTTAGTGTTAAAATGTTATCTATATCATCAGTATACGTAGGAGTATCTAATATATCTTTTAAATATATACAATTTAATACTTCGTCATCTTTTAAGTAAAGTAGCTCAGCTACTTGTTCTATTTTTCCTTTTGATACTTTTAACTTTCTTAAATCTCTTGATATTAAATCTATTAATAACTGTTGAAATAACTTCATATTGATATCTCTTACTTCATCTTCCATTTTAATATATCTTACTGGATCTGATATATATAATTTATCATTAAAAATAGTATTTTGCATATTTAGACCATCTAATAGTATATTCTTTGAACTCAATAATTCTATATCTTCTTCTATTCCTTGAATGTTTTCTAATAATTTTCCTTTAGGTATTTTAGTAATATTACTATTTCCTTTTCTCTTAATGTATAGACTAGTATATCCTTTTAAATTATTCTTTTTATAATCATTTTTATTAAAAACTAAATCAATTGGTAAAATAATATATCTGGATTTTGTATTTATTTTTGAAAGAATCTCTGCTGTTTCTAAATCCATTGGGCATTTATTTTCAGGTGAATTCTTTGTAAATATTTTAAGTATTTTATTGTTTTTCCATTTGTATACTTTTCCAGTTTTTCCACTTTCAATTAATTTTAATTTTCTTATAATATCATGGGTTATAAATTCATTATTTATTTGACATTTCATATGTCTTTTCTCCTTGTTTTATTACTATATCATATTTTCTTGATTCTTTCTATTTTTTGTAAAAATTATATATTACTCTAGCAAATTCATATAAAATGATATTACTTTTATTCATTGCAAAACTTTTTCCTATTGCTTTTCCTCCTATTGTTATGGAAGAAACAATTGCAGTTATTAGTAATCCTGTTATTAATAGGTCTGTATGAAACTTTGTTACTATAATTGCACAAATCGTTGTTCCGGCTGCTCCAGAAATAATCCCACATATATCTCCTATTACATCACAACAAAAACTTGATACTTTATCTGCGTTTTTTTTGAATTTTACTGCAACATTTGCTCCCTTTACTTTTCTTGCTGCCATAGAATGAAATACTTTTTCGTCAGCTGCTGTTACCGCAACTCCTACTATATCAAATAGTATTCCTAAGCCTATAAAAAATAGTGTAATTATTATACCAATATAAATATTAAAGTTAGGTATTGTTAGATTAGCTATAAAAGATAAAATAAAAGATATAGAAAACGATATAATTATTATTGTTATTATCCATTTTTTATCAACTTGTTCTTTTTTTATCTTTTCTCGTTTTTTTGTTTGTTCTACTAAATTTTTAAATTCACTTTTTTGTTTTTTCATTTTTTCACCTATTATTTCAAAAAAAAAGTAGTTAATCTACTTTCAGTCTATTTTAATTGTTTGGCTTTCAATATAATTAACTTTGAGTCTTAGGTCAAGTAGGATTTCCCTGATTTTTACAAACTCGTTACCAAATTTGCGGTTCCCCTTTAAAAAAATCAATATGTCGTCTCCGAAACATACGACTTGATTACCACTTAGTGCCCACTGCAATCCTATATTGAAATACACTCTAGGAGATTTCCTCAACAATTCTTTATTATTAGTTCTTTTTTGCAAAAATCATTTCAAGATGCAGTTCTTATTTATTTGTGGCCGCAAATAAAAAGAAAGATCATCTATCCCAAAATTTTCACTCAAGACAGGCTACGCTGCACATAGCTTTCGCCACAATACAGGTTTTATCCAACTTCGTAATAAATCATCAGTAGTAGTCCGTATAGATTTACCACAAGAGTTGGTCTCCACAAATATTGGAACAGAATCCATATGCCATTATGGTTTGCCCAATATTCTTCATCTTCAGCATCCACCCCAAACTGGGCGTAAGAAGCAAACACCAAAGGTTTCATCGATGTGCCCTTTAACGAATTTTTAAGCTCGTCTTCCTAACAAAGAGATCGACTAGAATAATGTGCCATCAATCACTATAATTATATCATTTTTTTATGTTTTTGTCAATTTATCGAAATTTTCATTTCCTTATATTATACTAGTTTTTCTAGTTTTTATGCATTTTTTAATTTATTTACATACCAATTAATTTTGCTTACCCAAGTATTACTTTCAGCATATCTTGGTCCGATTGTCTCTACTGTTGTTAATCCTCTAGCATAGTAATTTCTATATAAATTACTAATCATTCCAATTAATCCTTCATCTATTGAATTATATCTTTGATAAGCTCCACATCCAGAACCTTTTTGTCCACCAAAGTTATAGCAATTTCTTGCTATATTACTACATTGATTTTGTCCACAACCTGTTTCATGAAGGATAATTGCACTTGCAATAAATGGATCTACTCCTAATTCAATACATTTTGATGCAATTACCATTCCCTTATTTGTTATATCGTTTTTTAGACTTTTATTTATTTGAGCAGCAACTTCTTCTAGAGTCATTCCTCCATATACTTCTACTCTAGGTGGAATAATTACAGAAGCAGGTGCTGTTTCCATCTCTATTGATTTTAATAATAAGTTTTCATTATTTCCACTCTTATTATTAGTATCCTCTTTTAAAGAGGCTTTTGTATTTGCAGATAATTTTTTTATATCAATTTCTTCAATTTGACTTAGATTCAAATAGTTATCTTCACTATTTTTATTAATCATCATACCGGTAGAAATCATTAATATTCCTATCATTAATATGATATAACTAACTTTTTTAGTTTTTTTCAATTTCTTTCACCTCTATGTGCAATTGATGCTTATATTTTACTCTATCTTATGTTTTTTGTCAAATTTGTTGAATTTTAAATTACCCTCTTATATAATAAAAGTGGTGATTTTAATGGAGAATATTGATACTTTAATTAAGTGGATTCAAGAGTCTAAAAAAACCGTTTTTTTTGGAGGGGCTGGAGTATCTACTGAGTCTGGATTAAAAGATTTTCGTAGTCAAGATGGACTATATCATGAAAAATATGATTATCCACCTGAAGAAATTTTATCGCATTCTTTTTTCTTAAGTCATACAAAAGATTTTTATAAATTTTATCGGGATAAACTTAATCCAAATAATTATAAGCCTAATATTTGTCATAAAGTTTTGGCAAGATTAGAATCTATTGATAAATTATCTAGTGTAATAACTCAAAATATTGATGGGTTTCATCAGGATGCTGGAAGTAAAAAAGTTTTAGAACTACATGGTTCTGTAAAGAGAAACTATTGTATGGATTGTCATAAATTTTATGATGATGAGATTGTTTTTTCTTCTTCTGATGTTCCAAAATGTAGTTGTGGCGGTATTATTAAACCTGACGTTGTATTATATGAGGAAGGATTAGATGATAAAGTTGTAGAAGAAGCTTTAAAAGAAATAAGTGAAGCAGAATTATTAATTATTGGAGGAACTAGTCTGAATGTTTACCCCGCTGCTGGATTTTTAAATTATTTTCATGGTAAACATCTAGTCTTAATTAACAGAGATATAACTACATATGATCGTCACTGTGATTTAGTATTTCATGACTCCTTAGGTAAAATTTTTCAAGTAATAGAAAAAGAAGTATTTTAAATGAAGCTATAAGATAAAAGTAAACACAAAAAAAGATGTGTTTGCTTTTTTTTGATAAACATAATTATTTTTTACTAACTAAATGATTATTAATAAAATGTATTAATATTTAAATGTTTTATATCTTGATAGTATGATTATCCGATAATAACATAACTATAATAAATAACAAATATTATTAAGAATATAGTTCCTTCTTTCTTTGATATTTTATGATCATTAAGTGAAAATAAAAATAAAAGTAAAGCAGAAACAATCATTATAGTAATATCTATATAACTAAAATTAATACTTACTATACCTCCTATTAAAGCAATTGGAATGCCAATTACAACTCCTATATTAAATATATTACTTCCAACAACATTTCCTATAGCAATATCATATTCTCCTTTTTTGGTTGCTGTAACGCTGGTTACAAGTTCTGGTAGTGAAGTACCTATTGCCACAATAGTAAGTGAAATCATTCTTTCACTTATTCCGATTATCTTAGCCAGTCCACTAGCACTATCAACTACAAAATTGCTACCTAATACTATTCCTATAAGGCCTAGTAGAGTTAATACAATAGATTTTTTTAATGAAGGTAAATTGGTATCTTCTTCATCCTCAATTTTATTTCTCATCATACTTATTAAATAGTACATAAATACTCCAAAGAATAATATTAATACTAATCCATCCCCTCTTGGAAATGAATTAACAATATTGCCTGCAAATAAATTATCGGATAATAATACTGCAAAAGCACATGTAATCATTAATGTAATTGGTAATTCTTTTTTTACTGTATTATTTTTTACATTTAAAGGATGTACTAATGCTGAAATTCCTAAAATTAATAAAATATTTAATATATTACTTCCTATGACATTTCCTAATACCATATCGCCACTATTGATAAGTAAAGATTTTACACTTACTGCAAATTCTGGAGCACTAGTTCCAAATGCTACTATTGTTAATCCTATTAATACTTTTGATACTTTAAAGTTTCCAGCTATCCCACTAGCTCCATCAACAAATAAATCTGCGCCTTTTATTAGAATTATAAAACCAATAACTAAAACAATAATATTTAATAACATAATTTCCTCCCAAAAAAAACGAGATTAATCCTCTCGGATCAAGTCTCGTTAAAATACAAAGTATTCTTATATAGCGGATTAAAAATCGTATTGACGCCATATAATCACTACATAATAGTGAAAACTACTCCCTTGTCTTGTTAATTATAACATAGTTTTAATAAATTGTAAATTCAATTTTTACTTTTCTGATTTATATAATTTTGTAAAATATCCATTTTTATTGAGTAATTCAAAATATTTACCTTCTTCTTGAATAATGCCATCATATAATACATATATTTTATCTACTTCTTTAATTGTTTCTAATCTATGGGCAATTATTATTAAGGTTTTCTTGTCTAATTGTTTTATAATATTTTCCATAACCTGTCTTTCAGTAATGTTATCCATTGCAGATGTTGCTTCATCTAAAATAATAATTTTAGAATCATCAAAGAATAATCTTGCTAAAGCAACTCTTTGTCTTTCTCCACCAGATATTCTTACACCTTTTTCTCCTAATTCAGTGTCTAAGCCATCTTCTAACTTTTCATAAAACTTATCTAGACAAACCAATTTCAATACTTTTATTATTTCATCATCTTTTATTTCTTTATCAAATATCAAATTTTCTCTTAATGTTCCATCAAATATAGGAGCTTCTTGTGAGACATAAGTAACATTATCATAATAGTAATTTAAATTTAATTTGGATAATTCATTATTGTCAATTAATATATTCCCCTTATTATATTTTATTAATCCCATAATAAGTTTTATTATTGTTGATTTACCAGATCCAGATTCTCCAACTAATGCAATAGATGAATTCTTATTTATTTTAAATGATAAATTATTGATAATATTTTTACTTTCATTATAAGAATAACTTACATTTTTAAATTCTATATCACCATCTATTTTTTTTATTTTTAATCCTTTATTTAAGGCTTCATCATCTTTTATGTCTAATAATTGAATATATTTATTAACTGTTACTTTATTTAATTTATAATCTACATATTCAACATTAAAAATTGCTATTGGTTCATATGCTTTTCCAAGTAGCGATATTACTGTTACAACCGCTCCTACAGATAAATTAGAATTCATAACAGCATATCCTAAAACTACTATTTTTAAAATATTAACTATTAAGGAAAAAACTGTAAAGAATATTTCATGTACTAATTTAATTTTAGTCTTACTATCAACTATATTTTTTATTCCTTCTTTTGTTACTTTTATTTCTGTATCAAACTTTTTATTCGTTCTAAATACAACTAATTCCATAAATCCTCTAACCAAATGTTTGTTTAGAGTTTCTTGATTTAATAAAATACTTTCTTTTAGGTAGTATAGTTTTTTTAGAATTAAATTAGAAATAATAATTACTAAAATATATCCCAAAATTACAAATAGCACATATTCTTTTTTTACTCTAAATATGAAAATCAAACTAAAAATGGCGGTTGGTAGTAAATACCTGAATAGTTTTAACCAAAAATTAACTATTATATCTCTTGAGGCTGTTGCTCCATCTTCAACTTTTTGAGTAAGTCTTCCTGTACCAATTTTTTGATATTCTAAATAATCTATTGTTTTCATTTTCTTTAATGATTGTAGTTTAAAATCTAAATATAATTTGTTTTTTACTTGCTGTTCTGGATAATTTTCAATATATCCTAGTATTGTAGATATTAATAATAATATTCCATATATTATTAGTGGAATAAGTGTAAGTGTTTGAAATTGAAATGCATCCAATATTTTTTGATAATATGTAACACTATAGATATCTAAAAAGTTAATGATGATACCTATTAATACATAAAATATTATCATTTTTAAATTGTTTTTTATTGTTTCTTTAAATAATTTCATAATTATACCCTCTTTCTACACTTATATTGTGACCCAAAAAAAGAACCTCCTTTCATAAATAGCAAAAACATCACAATAATTAGTGTGTGTTATTTGCCATTCATGAAGAGATTCTTAAGGCTCATCATTATTCCTTTAAACATTATTGTTTATATGGTAGTAAAACGCGAATGGACTAATTGAATTACTACGCATAAATTATAACATATTTTTTATTTTTATACAAATCTTTTAATTCGGTTACTTTTTCTATTTTAGCAAACTTTCTGCATAATTTGAAGATAGGCTTTTTTCTACTTCTTTTTCTTTTTTAATTTCTTGATATCTTTCTTTTAAATAAAAATCTATTTCGTCTTTTAGATAATTGTCTTTACAATTTTTCTTTAAACTTATTAGTAATGGTATATTATCATAATTATTATTTTCTAAATAATCTATATCAATTTTATTAATTTTATAATATCTTTTTATATTATTATTTGTAATGATATTATCTACTGAGAATAAATTAATAATTGTATATACTCCTGTAATAATTATTACATAATAGTTTAATATATTTATATTTTCTTTTAATATATATAAGATGGTTGGTACAATAAGTATCATTTCTGTTACTAATATAACGTATACTCCTAATCTTAGTATTGTATAACCATATGCTTGTTCATATAAGAACATTCTATAGAAAGATGAACAAATAATTATACCTGTTAAAATAAGTATTACTATACTCATTATTTTTACATAAGAATCTTTTTTACTTTTTGAAAATAAAATTATAGAGAAATTAATAAAAGAGATAATCATTAACTGAAAGAATCCTCTTCTTGCATAGTCTGCGTAATTAAAACTTGAATTTATATTATGAAAAAATAAAGATTGAATTTGGATCCAGTCAAATATAATATAAATTATATTCAGTACTGTTAGTAATAATTTTACTGTAATATTACTTTTGTTTTCTTCTTTTTCTTCATCTTCTTCTATTGTAAGATCTTTTTTTATATAGATTAATGATAAAGATATATAGAAAAAGAAAAATAAAATAGAAAGTATTCTCATTATAAATGTTGGACGTAACATTTTAAATATTAGTGATAATGTCTCACCTAAAATATTATCAAATAGACTATCCGCACTAGTTAATAGTAATAGTACAATTATTACTATTGGTAAAATAATGATAGTTGATTTTATTATTTGTATTATTGTTTTACTTTCTTTTGATAACTTCTTTTCATATTCTTGTAATTCTTTTTTAACATCATCTAAATAATCAAATGGTTTTACTATTTCATAAAATATTTTAGTAATAAATTTAGTAATTGTTTTAGGAGGATTTACGGTATAAATAATCATTATTATATAAAATAATGGTATTATATATTTATTTATTCTAGAGTAAAAATTATTAAATATGAAATAATTCATAGATAAAATTATAATAGGAATAATAAATAATAATCCATTTTTATTTTTTACTAAATCATTTTTTAATAAATAATATATTAAAAATATTAGAAATGGTATATGAAAAAGTATTACGTTTATTCCAAGTTTTAAATTATAAAATAATAAGTTATATAATACTGATAGTCCAATTAAATATATGTTTTTATTTTTCATATTATTTTTCCTTTCTATATTCTAAAATATCTCCTGGAGTGCAGTCTAATACTTCACAGATTTTTTCTAGTGTGGAAAAGCGAATTGCTTTTCCTTTATTTGTTTTTAATATTGATAAGTTTGCTTGGGTAATACCTATTTTCTCTGCTAATTCATTTGATGATATTTTTCTTTTGGCCATCATAACATCTAAGTTTACAATAATCATAATACTCCCCCTTAAATAGTTAATTCATTTTCTTCTTTGTAGACTGTAGCTTTCTGAAATAAGGCACTTAGTAACCATAAAGCTACTCCTACGCCAAAGAATAATATAGATAAAAATATTATTACTATAATGTAATTTAAATCATTGTTCTTGATTCCAAATAATAAAATAAATAGATCAATTATCCATAGTAGACTCATGCTATATGATATTTTACTTGTAGTGCTTAGTATATTTACATTTTCTATAGTAAATGGATTATTCTTTTCTAGTGAAGAAAATAATCTTATGAATTGATACATTATTCCTAACATAAGAATACTATTTGGATAAATGATACTCATATAAAATATAATATTATTCTCTCCTTTTATAATAAATGGTAAAATTATAATAATTGGTATTGCTACTAAAAATGCTACTTTTATAATCTTTTTTAATATTTTTCCTGCTTGTTCTGTATTTATTTTTAACATATTTTTTCTCCTTCTTGTAGCTAGTATATTCTAGTTATTTTTGTTTGTCAATATTTTTTTGTTGTTTTTCAATAATTAATAATTTATAAAAAAGAAGGCTTAATAATTTAAACGTCTTCTTTTAGTACTATAAATTAATAGGTTTACAATATAATAATTTTTTCATTTTATACTAATTTATATTCTATTTTCCCTTTATTATTGATACATTCTACTTTAGCATATGCTCCATTTATTATAGGCATACTAAGAGCTTTATGAGAAATATCTGCATCATATATTATTGGTATATTTTTTTCTTTTAAAATACTATCATTAAAACACTCTTCTATTGTGTAATCATAATAAGAATGAGGATAGCCAAATCTACCAAAGATTACTGCTTTAGCATTATCAAAATATCCTAAGCAATTAAATCTCCATAATATTCTAATAACTTCTTCCATAGATTTTTCGCAATTATCAAAGAACCAGATAACTCCATCTTTCCTATATTTCTCATTAAAAGAAGTTATTCCATCATACTTTGTTCCAGCAATGTCAGCTATACAATCAAAGCATCCTCCTAATAGTCTTCCCTCAACTGTTATATCTTTCTTATCTAAAGTCTTCCATATTACTTCTGTATCTAAATTGTACCCTTCTAAACCTGTGATTGTTTCTTGATAGGTTTCTTCATATTTTTCATAACTAGTTATAACTGTTTTCTTTCCTTGAATAATGTTTAATAAATCATTATGATTTTCATAAAACTTATATGATCCAAATGATGAGAAATTTGATCCATAAATAGTTGCTAAATCATATTTAGATGTTAATATATATAAAAATGAAGAAGGATCAGAAAAACCAACAAACCACTTTTTCTGTTTTATTATCTCTTCAAAGTCTAAGTATGGTAATATTTCTATAAAAAAGTCTCCGCCTGATGCAAATAGAATTATTTCATTCTCTTCATCTTTTATCATTTTCATTAATTCATTTGCTCTTTCTTCTTTTGAAGCACTCCGTCCTTTATTACTAATAAATATATTCTTAGAAATATTAAGATTAAACCCATAATTAGTTAAATTCTTTTTAGCATTTTTATATTTATTTTTTCTTTTTTCATCTATTTTTTCAGATGTAGGATTTGGTACTCCTATTGTTGAGTTTTTAGTTATAAACTTAGGATAATTCATTTTTTTTCTCCTCTTTTATGGTTATTTTATATATAATTATCATTATTACTCCACTAATTAATAAAACTATTCCTGTTGTTAGTAATGATCTTGTATGAAATGTTTCTACTCCTGAGATTGAAGTTACCAATATTTTTACAATTAAACTACTTATAATAATCATTATAGAACTTATAATAGATGCTTTTGCTAAAGTTTTAATCCATTTATAAAAAGATTTTTGAATAATCGCTGTAAAAATCAAGTCTATTAAAATACCTATTAGTAAAAGTATATGAAATGTTTTGGATATAAATAATTTATATCCTTTTAGTACTGTTTTTTCTGTAGTAGTTAAATTATTTTTTGTATTTTTTATTGTTTCTTTATAATAGTGAGTTAATTCCTTAGATTGATTTTCTTTTAATGCTTTTTCAATCATCTCATCTGTTACATCTTCTCCAACTATTTCTGAAATAGTCTCTTTATTATCTTTTAGATATTCTAATATATCTTTTTCTATATTAACTTCATCAAGATTGTCTTCATCAATCATACTATTAATTGTTATATCTAAGTACTTGTCTATTAATTCTTCTACTTCTTTACTTTTTAATAATTCTTTTATTCTTTCATCATCTGTAATAGTATTTATATTTTTTTCTGTAATTATTTCTTTTGTAATATTACTTTCATAAAAACTATTTTTTATAATTTGAGTTTTAACAGTTTCTTTAATAACTTCATTTACTAATATATTTTTTAAGTTTATTGAAATACTAAATAAAAATAAAAGACTTACTAATAATAAAAACAATAATACTAAGATTACTTTTTTAATCCATTTCATAGTTTATCCTCCTTTTTTATATTATATCAAAAAAAAAGATAGATTCTATCTTTTTCCAATTACAAAATGATTATTTACATAATTTATTACTACAGTATCATGTTCTTTTATTTTTCCTTCAATAAGCATTTTTGATAGGTCTACTTCTAGAGTTTTACCTACTAATCTTTTTAATGGTCTTGCTCCAAAAGTAACATCATAACCTTCTTCTATGAATTTTTCTCTTGCAATATCAGTTAATTCAATATGTAAATCAATATTTTTTAGACGAGTCTCTATTTCTCTTATTATTTTATCTAATATTTGATTAATTGCTTCTTTAGATAGAGTATTAAAAATAATAATTTCATCTATTCTATTTATAAATTCTGGTCTAAAGTGATTTCTTACTTCTTTCATTACTAGATCTTTTTGATTATCTAGTACATATTCACTACCTAGATTTGATGTCATAATTATTATTGTATTTTTAAAATCTACTGTTCTACCATTTGAGTCTGTTACTCTACCATCATCTAAAATTTGTAATAATAAATTTAATACTTCTGGATGAGCTTTTTCTATTTCATCAAATAGAACAATACTATAGGGATTTCTTCTTACTGCTTCTGTTAATTGGCCGCCTTCTTCGTATCCTACATATCCAGGAGGAGAACCAATTAATCTTGATACACTAAACTTTTCCATATATTCTGACATATCAATTCTGACCATATGACGCTCATCATCAAACAATTCGTAGGCTAGGGTTCTTGCTATTTCGGTTTTTCCTACTCCAGTTGGTCCTAGAAACATAAAACTTGCTATCGGTCTATTCGGATCTTTAATTCCACTTCTTGATTTTATAATAGCATCACTTACTATTTTTAAAGCTTCATCTTGTCCCATTACTCTTTTTTTCATGTCTTCTTCTAGACTTAATAGTTTTTCTTTTTCACTTTCTAATAATTTTGTAACAGGAATATTGGTCCATTTAGCTATAATTTTGCATATATCATTTTCTGTTACTGTATCGCTTAAAAGTTTATTTTTTTCTACTTTATTTAGAGCTTCTAGTTCTTTTTCGGCTTTTGGTATTTCTCCATGTCTTAGAATTGCTGCTCGCTCAAGATCATACTTATTTTCCGCTTGATCTAGTTCAAAACGTAGTTTTTCTAATTCTTTTTTCTTTTTCTTAATATCTTCATTTATTGATTTTTCACGATTCCAGGCTTCTGTTAACTCACTTTCTTTTTGTTTCATAGATTCAAGTTCACGGTCGATATCATGGCGCCTTTTTTCAGACAATTCATCTTTTTCTTTTTTGATTGCTTGTCTTTCTATTTCTAAACGCATAATTCTATGAGTTAAATTATCTAACTCAAATGGTACAGAATCCATCTGAACTCTTATTGTTGCGCAAGCTTCATCTATTAAGTCAATTGCTTTATCTGGTAAGTATCTATCTGTTATATAACGATTTGATAGAGTGGCAGCTTCGATTAGAGCTTTATCCGTTATAGAAACACCATGATGAATTTCAAATCTATCTTTTAATCCTCTTAAAATCGTTATTGTATCTTCTACATTTGGTTCTTCCACTTTTATTTTTTGGAATCTTCTTTCAAGAGCTCCATCTTTTTCAATATATTTTCTATATTCATTTAAAGTTGTTGCTCCTATAACATGAATTTCTCCTCTTGCTAACATAGGTTTTAAAATATTTGAAGTGTCCATTGCACCTTCTGATGCTCCTGTACCTACTATCATATGTATTTCATCAATAAACATGATAATATTTCCTTCACTTTTTTTAACTTCATTTAGAACATTTTTTAATCTTTCTTCAAATTCACCACGATATTTTGCTCCAGCTACTAAGGCAGCCATATCTAATTCCCAAATTGTTTTATTTTTTAAACTACTTGGAACATCTCCTTTTAAAATTCTTAGGGCTAAGCCTTCTACAATTGCTGTTTTTCCTACTCCTGGTTCTCCAATTAATACTGGATTATTTTTTGTTTTTCTTGATAAAACTCTAGTAATACTTCTGATTTCTTCATCTCGACCTATTACAGGATCTATTTTTCCTGATTTGGCATCAGCAAGAATATCTCTACCATATTTTTCAAGGACATTTTCTTCTTTTTCTGGTTGATTTCCATACATATTATCCTCCCCTTTCACATATTATTATACTCTATTTTTAGCACTTGTCAAGTGAGAGTGCTATTTTATTATAAAAAAAATATCTTTCGATATTTTTATTCACAGTTTAATAATACCGTGTATTCGTATTTTGTTTTAGATTGTTTTTTCACAGTAACTGTGGAATGAGCAGTGCAATCAATTCCATTTCCATTTTTAACATTATCTTTTAAATATTTTGATGTGATAAGTTTTTGTAATTCTATTGTTTTTTCTTCTCCAATTGCTTTTGGTAATTCTGATCTATTTGCTTGAAAATAACTTTCAGCGGCCATTTTTACAGTTTTTTCTTGTTGTGATAGTTTTTCTTTTTTTGACTTATCTATCATTTGATTTACATACCCAATTGTTCCTAATGATAATATTCCTAAAATTGTAATTACAGCAAGAAGTTCTACTAAAGTAAATCCTTTTTTATTATTCATACTATTTTTCCTCTTTCCAAAAACTTGTAAATATCTTTTTTTCCATATTTGGAAAATCTATTCCTTCCTTTTTTCCACAATTAATACATTTTATTAACCAAGCCATATTGTTTCCTAGAATTCTCATTGTTTGAAGTCCTTCTTCATCTTTTTGAATTTCTTCTTTTGTACTTCCAAATACCCCATTCCAATAATTACTTGATACTATTGGCATACAAGAATATGTATAATATTTATTTAAACAATCAAAGGCTGGAAGGCCCCCTGCTCTTCTACAACTAGTTACAGTAGCCGCTGGTTTTCCTTTAAATAGATTAGATTTTCCGTAAAAAACTCTATCCATAAAACTAATTATTGCTCCACTTGGTCCGGCATAATGAACTGGAGTTCCAAAAACAAATCCATCTGCTTCATTTGCTTTTTCTACAAATTCATTTACTTTATCATTCATAAAACACTTTTTCGTTTTAAAGCAATTATTACAACCTAGACATCCACTTATTGGTTTATTCCCTATCCAGAAGATTTCTGTTTCAATACCATTTTGTTGCAATGATTTTTCTACTTCCTTTAATGCTTCATTTGTACATCCATTTTTATTTGGGCTTCCATTTACTAATAACACTTTCATTATTAATCCTCCATTAGCTTTATTATTATTTTAACAAAAATACATTTAAAAATCTATATTAGTATTATTATTGTCCTAATTAGTAATAAATATTAAATGATTCTGTTTTCCTATTACTATTAATAATATAAGAGAAATATTTATAAGTAATAATAAAATGATATGTTTTTTTCTTTCTTGAACTAGATTCGCAATAAATTCTCTAATTAATGCATTGGTATAAAAATACCATTTTGTTTTACTCCCAATTCCTTCACAGTCTAGACCTTGTTCGTTAGCAATCATTCCACTTCTAAAAACATGGTAATTTGTTGTTGAAAAGCATATTCTTGCTTTATTATTATTATCTATGATTTCTTTTGAATATTTTATGTTTTCATAGGTATTTGATGATTTGTTTTCTATTATGATTTGATTTTTTTCTATTCCTTGTTTTATTAGATATTTTTGCATTGCTTCTGCTTCTGAAGTTATTTCATCTTCTCCTTGACCACCGGATGGAATATAAATTATCTTTTTATTTTTTTCCTCAAATTGCTTTTTTCCAAATTCTATTGCTTTATCTACTCTTCCTTTCAATAATGGAGTAAGATTTCCATTACTCATCACTTTACAACCTAATATGATAATATAATCTTTATCATATTTTGGTATATGATTTGAAGCTTTAACATTACAATAGAGAGTTGCTAAAATAAGAGTATATAAATATGAAATACTTGCATTTATACAAATATCTAGGGAATATTTTATATAATTTAGAGTTGTTTCTGTTAAAATATTATTTAATATTAAATACACACCTTGGGTAAGAAAAAGTCCTATTATTGAGAAAAAACCCATAACTATCCCCAACACTTTATTAGGATGAAACCCCTCTTTCTTTATTAGAATAATATTAGATATTATACTATAAATAGATAAAATAATAATACATGGTAGAGTTAACATTGCAAAATAAGAGAATGATTTTAAAGTATTTTGATAAATATCTATTAAATTAAATACTTTCCAGTTCTGTATTAATAAATTTATTTGTCTTAAAATATTTATATTTATAAATATTACTAATCCTAAGTTCATTATAATAGAATAAGAATATTTTTGCTTTTCATATTGTTTTTTTATATATAGAGTACATCCAATTGAAATTCTAATTAAGAAAAGTATTAAAACTATTTGTATAGCTTTACTTAATTCAATATTATTATTTAAGTTTGTTTTTGATAGTATAATTATAGATAATAGTATAAAAACAATTGTTATTATACAATAAAACATTCTTCTTTTTTCCATATTTTCTCCTAAATAGTATTATTTTTTCAAATACTTAATAAACATTTTACTAGCATATGTTAATGATACTGATTTGTTAGTTGCTAGAGAAATATTTATTTTTGGAATCATTTTATTAATATTTAATTCTTTTAAATTATTAAAGTTTCTTTTTGCTAAATCTATAATAGAAAAACCTACTCCTAATCCTATATTTGTAAACTCTGTAATTAACTCTTGACTAACTACTTCCATTTTGGGTAATAATCTTACATTTTTTTTAAGAGCAATATAATCTAATAGTTTTCTACTATTTGATTCTTCTTTCTGTAAAATTAGAGGAACATTATTTAATTCATCAAAACTTTTGATACTATCTATATAATAATCTGGATTATAAATAAATCCTTGTTTTAATTCTTTTATTTTTTCAATATTTAAATTTGTTTCTTTAATATTACTTTCATTAAATATTACAAAGTCTAATTTACCTACTTTTAAATCATTTATTAAGTTGTTTGTTAAATCATTGGTAATATTAATACTAATATTTGGATAATCTTTATGAAATTCTTTTAAAGTATCCATTAAAATTAGTTTTGTTAGTGTTGTTGAACAACCAATTTTTATTTCACCTTTTGATAAATCTTTAAAAGAAGTAAACTCATTTTCAGCATTATGTATTAATTCTAATGCTCCTTTTACATATTCATAAAACATTTCTCCTTCTTTTGTTAATTCCATCCCTTTATTACTTCTTAAAAATAATGTTCCACCTAATTGCTCTTCTAGTTTTTTTATTGATTGTGAAATTGCTGGTTGAGAAATATGTAACTCTTCACTAGCTTTTGTCATATGTTTATTTTTAGCAACCATATAAAAAACTCTATATAATTCTAAATCAACGTTCATAATAATTGCTCCTTATGAACATTATATCATTAATATATGATACTTATCAATATTATTTTAGAATAGTAGAATTGTTCCTATTGCAACAGATAATTGACATATAATATTAGATATTTCAATTATCCAATGAACTTTAGAATCTTTTAAATTTGCTTTTATTCCTATCATACATAACATAGTAAATAAAGATATTGCTACTATATAAAAAACAATTGGAATATAATGATTACTAATTATAGATTTTATTATTAAAGATGTATATATCATTAAATACCCTATTGCACCTATTAGAACTGCAATGGTATTTGTTTTTTTACTTTTTAAGTATATTATAAAAAGTAATAATAAGAATAATAAAATGATTCCTAAAAAGAGTGCTAGTTTTATGTGAGCAATCGTTTGAAAAAGAATTAAACCAGATAAGAGTATACCGCTGTTTACTAAAAATACTAATATTACTGGCATTCTAAATTTTATAAGTCCTAATCCTACTATTAATTTACCCGTTGGGATTATTAGCCCAAATAATAAAGATATGACTGCTCCAATAATAAACAATTCATAAAATGGAGTTTTCATTACTTCTCTCATATTTATAATAATTATATATGTTGTTATTGCATATAAAATAGGATTTATATAATCTACCAATCCTAAAAGTACTGAAAAACCATCATTTTTTTTCATTTATTTATTCATCTCCTATTTTTATTTTAACATACAAAAAAAGAAAGATGAAAATTAATCATCTTCTATTTATATCCATTCCATTCGTTATAAAATATACTCTTTATTAGAAAATAACTATTATTTTCTATAAGTAGGAATGTTAAACTTATGCTGATTAGCTCTATGTTTTTCGAGTATTTTTGCTTTTATCGCTTCATCTACTTCTTCTCCATTTATTACTTTAGCAATATCACTATATTTTACTCCTATTTTTTCCTCATCACTCATACCGCTTAGTCCATCATCTGGGGTTTTATATAAAACTTTTTCTGGTACATTTAATACTTCTCCTACTTTAATAACTTCGTCTACTGTTAAATCACCGATTGTTATAATGTCTGATACAGAATCTCCACCTTTTGTAAAGTATCCTACATATATTTCACATTTGTTTCCTGTTCCGGCAACTATATATCTTTTCTTTTCTAATTTAGAATATAGTGCTGCTAAAAAGTAAAATGCTGCCATTCTTAATCGAGGTTTTACATTAATATCACTATCTTTTAGTTCTTCTTTTGTAAAATTTCCTAGTTTATTAATCTCATCTTTAAATGTATCATAAACTTCTGTTAGATCTACATTTATCAATTTAAATCCATAATAATCTGCAACTAGTTTTGCATCTTGTTTATCCTCTTCTTTTGAGTGACATGGAAGTGTTACTCCCAAGACATTTTCTTTGCCTAAAGCTTCCGTAAAAAGTCCTGCTACAACACCTGAGTCTTTTCCTCCACTTATACCAATTACTACTCCCCCTAAATTATTTTCTTTATAGTAATTTCTTATAAATTGAACAATTTTATTTTTTTCTTCTAAGGCATTAAACTGTTTCATTTTTCTTTCTCTCCTCTATATAATTTTTTGCTTTTTCTATTAATAGTAGACTTCCTCCATCTAGTATGTATTTTTTATCTACTAATTCATATAGTTCATCAATACTACATTTAAAATATTTAATATATTCATCTTTATCTAATTTTTGTTTTCCTATTTTCTTACAGTTTAGAGCAAGATATCCTTTATTGTAGGCACAACCACATCCCTCATCTTGATATAATTCACATACTTCAATTAATTCATCTGACTGATAACCTGTTTCTTCTTCTAATTCTCTTCTTGCTCCATCAATGTGTTTTTCTTTATCTTCTACATATCCAGCTGGAAGAGCTATCCCTACAGTTGATTTTGTAAAAATTCTTGGTTGAACAGTTAATATTACTTCATTATCTGTAGTAATAGGAAGAATGATAGCTGCATTACCATCTCCAGTTCCTTTTATAAGTTTATCTCTTACAAGTTCTCTTCCATCTTCTAGATAGCTTTTATATGTTTTTATTTTTAAAAATTTATTTTTATTTTCTACTAACTCTAGTTTTTTAGTTTTGAATTCTTCAATGTAGGAATTTAATTCATCTAATTTTTCTTTTCTCATACTTACTACCTAACTAATTGTTTTGGCTTTTCTGGATTTACTTTATGCATTTCAATTAATTGATTTTTTAATATTCTTAAATTATCTGATAAATCTACATAGTATTCATGAGGTTCTGTTATACGAGTTACTTCTGGATACAGTGTATTAAATTCTTCTTCACAATATTTTTGTCTATCATTTAAAGTAGGCATTTCATATACTAAGTCTCCATTCTTATAAATTGGTACTAGTAATTCTCTTTTTAAATAGTTATCGATATTTTTCGTTTTCCATGTTTCAGTTGGATGAACCAAAGTATAATTATCATTTGGAATTGTTTCATTTGCTAAAGCTAATACATCTCCTAAGGCATAGCCTGTTTCTTTATCATAGAATCTATATACTTTTTTATATCCTGGATTGATTGTTTTTATTGTATCGTTACTTACTTTTATTTTAGGGATTATTATTTCATCTTGATTTACTGCAACTAATTTATAAACTCCTCCTACTCTGTCATTAGGAGCTGCTATATTATCGCCTGCTCCAATTGAATCAATTATAGCTCCTTGTTTTCTAAGATCTCTAATTGAATATTCATTAAGTCCATTACTTAAGCAAATTTTTGCATCTGGGAATCCTGCAGCATCAAGCATCTTTCTTGCTTCTTTAGATAAATAAGATAAGTCTCCACTATCAATTCTAATTCCTTTAAATGGGTATCCATTTGGTATTAAAAATTCCCTGGCAACCTTTATTGCATTAGGAATACCACTTCTTAGAGTATCATATGTATCAACTAAGAAAACACAGTTATATGGATTAGATTTTGCATATTCTAAAAAAGCTTGATATTCATTTTCACTGTCTGTTACAAGTGAATGGGCCATTGTCCCTAATACTGGAATACCGTATTTCATACCAGCATACGTATTACTTGTTCCACAGCAACCTCCAATGTAAGCATGCTTACTTGCTTCTATTGCAGAATCAATTCCTCTTGAGCGTCTCGCTCCAAACTCCATTACTGGAATTCCTTTTGCTTCATTTGTAATTCTTTTAGCTGCTGTTGTAACTAAGGCTCCATGATTAAAATTTGCTAATAAAGCAGTTTCTAAAATCTGAGCTGTTATAATATCTGCTTTTACTGTTAAAACTGGTTCATTTGGAAATACTGCAGTTCCATCTGGTACAGAATAAAGATCTCCCATAAATTTTAAATATCTTAAATACTCTAAGAATTCATTATTAAAAGTTCCAAGAGATTTTAAATAATCTATTTCCTTTCCACCAAATTTAAAATTATTAATATAGTTAATTGTTTCCTCTAAGCCAGCACTCATTGTATATCCTCCAGCAAATGGATTTTTACGGAAAAATATATCAAAATATGCCTGTTGAGCATTTTTACCTTCATTAAAATATGTTTGGGCCATTGTTAATTCATAAAAATCTGTCATAAGTGTTTTATTTTCCATTCTATTTCCTTCTTTCTTATTATTTTTTTTATCTACATCTTCTTGCTCCAAAATCTAAAACTGATTTTGTATAATCTTTTATTTTCTCTTTTTCATTATTAGAGACACTATTTTCAAGATTTTCTTCTAATCTTTCTAACAGATAAGTTCTATATCTAATTAGTGGTTCATCTATATAATCAAGTGAGATGTTGTCTCCAATGTCTATAACTAGACTGTTAAACATTTCAGCACTTTCTTTAAATTTATCTGGATTTATTTGTGGTATAAAATATTGTTCTTGAAAATTTCCTATAAATTCTGGGTTATAAGGTAATGAGCTTGTCTCTTGTGCTAGATTATTTATATAATTATCAAAATCATATTTATTTTGGGAGGCTTTATTTAATCTTTTTATTTCTTCTTTAATTGTTTGTTTATTACTTTCCATTTTTCTTTTCTTCTTTTTAATATTTTGTTAATATCTATTTTTAAAAAAAATACTATTTTCTTTTTTCAAACATTTTTGGAGTCGTGCTTGTTATTTTACTTTTTCATATGGCGGCTGAGTTGAATAATATAGTCCTTGATTGAAATCAGATAATATTGTTGCTTCTTCCAAATGAAATAGTTCTTCAATGCGGCTTTTAAGTTCAGTAGATTCCATAAAGTCTATATAATTTACTGAATTATCTTCGCATTGTTTTAATTCTTCAAATAATTCTGGCTCCATTTTTTTCTTATACAATGTTTCCCAAACCTATCTAAGCATTTTGTTTCATCTTTATTTAATTCAGACATTATTTTTTTGTATGGATTGTCTACTTTCAAATTCTTTAGGTAAAAAATCTAGTTGTTCTGCTTCTACTAAAATTAGTGTTTTTTTATGTTATTATTCATTTTATATTCCTCTTCCTACTTAAATAGTTAGTTATTAGCTGGCTTTTTTTACAAGCTGAATGCCTTGTTGTTTCATTAATAATTTTGCAGCAAAAACATATTCTTGTCTTGCATCCTCTGCATAAGTTGCAATAGCATCTTCATGTACTCTAATAACATGTTTTCTATTCCATTGATCTAGGTAGTTAGCAAGTCCCATTGCTCCATTAAAGTCACAAATGTCTGTACAGCATCCAACAATATCAAATTCAAACATTTCAGGATGTTCTTCAATAAATCTTCTAAAATCAGGTGCTTCCATAAAGCTTGTAGAATTCTTTTCTATTACAAATGTATCTACATCATTTTCATATGGTTTCAATTCATCTACTAATTCTGCCTCAATAGTATCTTTAACACAATGACTTCCTCCAAATCTTTCAAACTCAACAGCATTTTCATCATGAGTATCTTTAATAAAAATAATTGCTTTTCCTTCTGTTTTTGCCTGTTTTATTAATTCAATTTGTCTAGGAATAACTTTCGCAATTTCTTCATCGTGAAGTGCTCCATCCCTTACAAATCCATTTACCATGTCTACAACAATTAGACATCCTTTATAAAATTTTAAATTCTTTACATTTTTCATTTTCTTTCTCCTATCTTTATTTCTTTTCCTTTAATATTTACTTCAATCCCTCTAAAATATGGATAAGCTTCTGTATGTTCTCCCATACCGTATCCTTCGGTTTTATAATCAAGTCCTCTGTCTATCTTCATATTAGTAACTATATAGCCGTCCTGTTCTAGGTAATCTTTAATAATAGCTTTTAAACTATCATTAGAGATTTCTATAGAAACTTGGGTTTCTTCTCCAAAAACTTTCATTTTTCCCTTATAAGTTATATTTACCACACAGTCTTTATGTTCTCCCATGCCATATCCAACATAGTCCTTGGATACTTGAATGCTTGTCTTCCCTTCAATTCCATAAACTTCCCTATAGTATTGATTAATGAGATTCCTTACTTTTTCTTTGCTAAGTTTAACATTCATATTAATTCCTCCTTTCTTTTTAACATTTTGTTAATATCTATTAGTTAAATTTTACAAGTTTTTTCGGACTTGTTATTAACATTATATTAATATCATTTGAATTTGTCAACACTTTTTTTATTTTTTTATTTGTTGCTATATTTTCGTTTTTTGTTTTTCAGTTACTCCCCATCCATGTGATGCAACCATTTTCACTATTTTCATTATTGTCTTTTTTCAATGAAAATAGTGTGTAATAAACGTCATATACTGTATTACTATATTTTTCAAATTCACTCGAAGAGCTTTTTTCTTCATTTTTTTATTTAATATGATAGACTTTTTATATTTTCTTGTATTTACTAAGTTATTTTTTATTTCCATTTTTAGCTCTAAATAAAAAAATACGAACATAAATGTTCGTATAATTATCTAATGGAGCGACATTTTGTCATATATACGCAAAATATCACGTTATATAAGGCAATCGATAAACTCAATTGCTAAATGAAATATAACATACATTTTGACAAAAGAAATGTTCCTAAATTAAAAGTGGGAATTTGTACTCCCACTTAGCTCGTAATATCTTAATAGTGCGATTAATTACTTTTTTCTTTTACGGTATATGTATCTCTCCTGATAGAAATATCGAATGTTATTTTATCGCCATCAGGTGAT
>Ga0256404_1004508_pt1 | contig 26238 bp, 18 predicted proteins | sample RumenRJG_01DNA_FD_185990 | JGI IMG/M metagenome (GOLD analysis project Ga0256404, IMG submission 185990) | Bovine rumen microbial communities from Lethbridge, Alberta, Canada - RJG_01 | ecosystem: Host-associated > Mammals > Digestive system > Stomach > Rumen | place: Canada: Alberta | collected...
GTAACAATATGAAAAAGAACATATTATATACGATGACCGTTGCGCTGGTGGCAGCATTCGCGCTCACCAGCTGCGATAAGGAAACCGAAGGTCTGTCGTCAGTGGTGGACTATCCCATCCTGACCATTCAGGGCGACGAGTTCCTGATCTCGCCCATCGGTGAGACCTACAACGATCCCGGCTGCACGGCAACCTTCCAAGGCGAGGACTACACGTCGAAAATCGTGGTCGAGGGTCTTGACGAGATTGACGTGAACGTGCCCGGACTGTACTACGTGACCTACTCGGCTACAGGCCCCAACGGATTCTCGTGGAGCAAGACGCGCACCGTAGCCGTCTGCGATCCTTCGGTTGACACCAACCTGGCTGGCATTTGGACCACCACCGAGAACACCTATCGCGAAACCACAAGGCAGACGTTCTATCCTGGATGCACCACCGAGATCAAGTATCTCTGCCCGGGTATCTTCCAGATCAAGGACTATCTGGCAGGCTACTACAGCCAGTACGTAGGCTATCAGGCCCAGTATCCCACGTTAGACTTCGACGTGGAGGGTATCTTCCAGCTGACTGATGACAACCAGATCAAGTACGTCTCTGGCGGTCCTGCCTCAGCCTTCGGTGCCGACGTGCCCACAGCCTTCTCTGACGGTAAGTATGATCCTGAGACCAACACCATCTCCTGGAACATTGTGTGGTCAGACATGCTGTTTAGTGTTGAATTAAGCAAATAATTTTTATCTGAATTGAATATGAAAAAAGTACTATATTTTGCAGCTCTGCTCCTCGGCTTCACACTCACTTCGTGCGAGAAAGAAGAGATTGGTGGAACGGCTACCGAGGCTACGGCCTGACAGTGGTACGTCACCGTCGACGCTGCCGACGAGAATGGTAACCTCGTGGATGGCCTTCAGGACTTGTTCGGACTTGGCCGTATGGTCATGCTTACCTACAACACCTCGGCCAACAATCCTAACGAGATGATTGTCAGCGACAACGCTGAATTCTGGGACTTCAAGGTGAAGGTCGACTGCGACCAGCAGGACCTGACCTTCTCTAACAACACCACCGAGAACAACAACCTCGTGGCTGGCTATGAGGATATCAACGTGTCTATTACGGGCGGTAAGATTCTGCCGAAGGCAGGCCGCCAGAACAACGGCTCACCCGCCGACTCCATCGTGTTCTACGTGTCGTTCAGCGACGATGAGTATCCCGCTCAGTACGGCTACAAGAACTATCGCGTGAGCGGCGTGCGCTACAGCGGTCTGGCTGAGAACGACTAAGCAACTTGCATGCTGGCTATGCCAGAACGCACACATAAGAAAGCCTCGTGGGGAGCATTCCTCGCGAGGCTTTTTGTTAGGCAACGAGTAAGGTCGGCCGTCAGGGACGGCATATGATTAAAAACGCAGAGAACAGCCGAAAAATATCAATCCGAAAGTTTTTAGGTCGGAAGAAGACTCGTTTTTCGTCTTTTTAATCATATAGAAGTTAAAAAATGAAACATCAGGCTTTTCCAAAAATATTTTTTCGCGCAGGCAGCAGTGTCAAAATAATTATTAATCGTAACTTTGCAGCGTATTTCTAAAACATCAACACCAATGAACAGACTACAACGACGACTCCCATCCCCCACCCCACGCATCGACGGAACAGGCCGCCCTGGCTCCCCCACCTTATTATATATATTATATACACCGATGCCCTCGAAATGCAAAATGAGTTGTTTTCCGCAGCAAATTAACTCATTTTCCACAGCAATTCAACTCATTTTCCCACTTCAGAAGCAGCCTTTAGCGAAACATTTATCTGCTATCACGCAATAATTTCCATTTTTTTCGTAACTTTGCAGCCAAATAAAAATAAACATTTAATCAAATCATCGTTTCATGGGTAACTTACGCTTTGAGGTCGTGGCCGAGGCTTTCCGCAAAATGCCTCAGGAAGTGGCTACGCCTGCCGACCGTCCGTCGGAGTATTTTGGAAAAAACGTGTTCAATCGCCAGAAGATGTATAAGTATCTTCCTCGCGACGTCTACGAAAAGCTCATCGATGTCATCGACAACGGTGCGCGGCTCGACCGCTCCATCGCCGACGCCGTGGCCAAAGGCATGAAGCAATGGGCCGACGAGCAAGGCGTGACCCACTACACCCACTGGTTCCAGCCGCTGACCGAAGGCACGGCCGAGAAGCACGATGCATTCATCGAACACGACGGCAAGGGCGGTCTGATAGAGGAGTTCTCGGGCAAGCTGCTGGTGCAGCAGGAGCCCGACGCCTCGAGTTTCCCCTCGGGCGGTATCCGCAACACGTTCGAAGCACGCGGCTACTCGGCCTGGGACCCCACGAGCCCCGTCTTCATCGTTGACGACACGCTCTGCATTCCCACCGTCTTCATTGCCTACACGGGCGAGGCCCTCGACTATAAGGCTCCGCTGCTGAGAGCCCTGCATGCCGTGAACGTGGCTGCCACCGACGTGGCGCGCCTGTTCTATCCGCAGGTGAAGAAGGTGCAGGCCAACCTGGGTTGGGAACAGGAGTACTTCCTGGTTGACGAGAGTCTCTACTCGGCCCGCCCCGACCTGATGCTCACCGGTCGCACGCTGATGGGCCACGACTCGGCAAAGAACCAGCAGATGGACGACCACTATTTCGGTGCCATCCCCGAGCGCGTGCAGGCCTTCATGAAGGACTTGGAGATTCAGGCGCTGGAGCTGGGCATACCCGTGAAGACGCGCCACAACGAGGTGGCACCCAACCAGTTTGAACTGGCCCCCATCTATGAAGAGTGCAACCTGGCCGTGGACCACAATATGCTGCTGATGCAACTGATGAAGCGCGTGGCACGCCACCACAGTTTCCGCGTGCTGCTGCACGAGAAGCCTTTTGCCGGCATCAACGGCTCGGGCAAGCACAACAACTGGAGCCTCTCCACCGACACAGGCGTGCTGCTGCACGCTCCCGGCAAGACCCCCGAGGAGAACCTGCGCTTCGTGGTGTTCATCGTGGAGACACTGAAGGCTGTCTGGCGCCACAATGGTCTGCTGAAAGCCTCGATCATGAGCGCCACCAACGCCCACCGACTGGGTGCCAACGAGGCTCCGCCCGCCATCATCTCGTCGTTCCTGGGCAAGCAGCTGAGCGACCTGCTGCAGAAGATTGAGACGAGCGACACCGAGGATCTCTTCACCGTGGCAGGCAAGCAGGGCATGAAGCTCGACATTCCCGAGATTCCCGAACTGCTCATCGACAACACCGACCGCAACCGTACCTCGCCCTTCGCCTTCACGGGCAACCGCTTCGAGTTCCGCGCCGTAGGCTCTGAGGCCAACTGTGCCGCAGCCATGATTGCGCTGAACACGGCCGTAGCCGAGGCGCTGACGGAGTTCAAGCAGCGGGTGGACAGCCTCGTGAGCAGCGGAAAAGACCAGACGGCCGCCATCATCGAGGTGGTGCGCGAGGACATTCGCGCCTCGAAGCCCATCCACTTTGAGGGCAACGGCTACAGCGACGAATGGCGCGAGGAAGCCAAGCGTCGCGGACTGGACACGGAAACGTCGTGCCCCGTGGTCTTCGACCGCTATCTGGACGACGACAGCGTGAAGATGTTCGAAAAGATGAACGTCATGCGCCGCTACGAACTGGAGGCCCGCAACGAGGTGAAATGGGAGACCTACACGAAGAAGATTCAGATTGAAGCCCGCGTGCTGGGCGACATCACCATGAACCACGTGGTGCCCGTGGCCACCCACTACCAGAGCCGACTGGCCAAGACGGTGCAGAACATGTACGAGATATTCAGCCACGACGAGGCCGACCAAATCACGGCACGCAACAAGAAAATCATTATCGAGATTGGCGAGCGCACGCAGGCCATCGAGACAGGCGTGGAGGAACTGGTGGAGGCCCGCCGCGTGGCCAACCGCATCGACGACACCCGCGAGCGCGCCGTGGCCTATCACGACACCGTGGCTCCGCGGCTTGACACCATACGCTACCAGATAGACAAGCTGGAGCTCATCGTCAGCGACGAACTCTGGACGCTGCCGAAGTATCGCGAACTGCTGTTCATCAGATAAAAACAAAAGGGCAGATAGCGTTGGCAACAAAAAAGGACGAGGGGGTGATGCTCCTCGTCCTTTTTTCGGCTATTTATATAAACAATGCTTCATTCCCTCATCTTCACGATGATGATCACCTTGGCCGACGAGTAGGCATGGCGGCCCACGAGGCGCAGCATGTAGATGCGCATCTGGCGCGCCGACTCCTGGGTGATGGTCATCGTCAGCACGTCGCCGTCCTGCTGGCGCGTGCTGCTGTGCTTGCGGCTCTCGTCCTCGAATGCCTTCAGGAACTTGGAACCCTGGATGCCGGGCAGTTGCAATTCTTTCACCACCTTCTGCACGCGGCGGGTCTTGGGGTCGCGATCGACGACCGACGTGAACTTGGCCGAGCCCAGCGTGGAGAAGTCTTCCACGAGGCGGTCGATGCTGTTTTGTGCGCGGCAGGGCAACAGGGCTGCACACCAGAGCAATAGCATGATAAGACAGTTCTTTGCGTTCATATCTTTTCTCAGTTTCTTTCGTTCAACATTTCCATAATTCGCTGGCGCTCAGCAGGATCGCTGATCTGATTGAGCACCTCGCTCTCGGCCTGACGCACGAAGTCCTGCTCGCCGACAACCGTCTCCACCCTGCTGGCGGAGGCCAGTGTCTGCTCCAGTTGTGGACGTATCTCGCGCAGGTTGTCGTTGCGCTGTCCGCCAACGATGACGTAGGAGCCTTCGTACTGTCGGCTGAGCTGTTCATACTGCAACGAGCGATAGCCCCAGTGGGCAATCACGAGCAAGGCCACCACCGCCGAGACGACAGCCAGATAGCGCAGGCGCAGGTGGCGACGGGTGCGGCTGACGGTCTGGCGCAGCGAGGCCGCCGAGAGCCCCGTCAGTTGTGCCATCTCGTCGTAGTCCATGCCCTCGAGGTCGTGCATCCGCAGAATGGTCTTCTGCCGGTCGGGCAGGGTCTCGACGAGGCTCATCAGGCGCGCCACCTGCTCGTCGGTGTCCTGCTGGGCACGGTCGGCGGCGACTTGCCGTTCCATCTCCAGCAGGTCCATCTCGGAAAGTCGCTGCGAACGGCGCAGGCGGCGCAGGCGGTTCAGCGCGAGATTACGCACCAGCACCGATGCGAAGGCCTCAGCATTGCCGATGAGCTGGTCGTGGAGCAGCCATAGTTTCAGCATGGCATCCTGCACGACATCCTCGGCCTCCGCGGTGTCGTGGAGGTAGCGCGTGGCCTGGGCCAGCAGGCGGGGCCGCAGCGTGGTGGCGAGGGATTGGTATTCGGCAGGAGTCATTTTTTTATAAGGGCGTAAAGGGTTTAAAGGGGAGTGAAGGGCGTATGGGGTTTAAAGGGGGGAGTGAAGGGCGTATGGGGTTTAAAGGGGAGTGGAAGGGTTTAAAGGGTTTTGAGAGGAGTGGAAGGGATTTTGAAGGGAGTGAAGGGGCAACTCATCATTCATAGTTCTGGGTCAAGAGTTATGAAAGGAAGGTCATTTGTCCCTTTATGCACTTTATGCCCTTTATGCACTTTATGCGCTTTATGCCCTTTCACTCCCCTTTATGCCCTTTATTCCCATCCCTCAGAAGCGATTCAGTCCCGAGGTATTGATTTTCGACACGCCCGAGGCCTGGATGTCGGTTTTGTCGGCAGTGCCCTTGATCGTGAACTTAGCGGCTCCGCTGTTGGTAGCCGAGAGTTCTTCGCAGTCGGTGTCGATGTCAATCTTGCCAGCGCCCGTGTTGCTTACCTGCAAGCGGCGGCCTTTGAAACGGATGTTGCTCTTCGAGGCACCACTGTTGTCCATCTCCATCACCCGTGCATCGACAGTAAGGTCAGCCTTGCTGGCACCGCTGTTGTCGATGTCGACGTCGTCGCCCCGCAACGTGGCCGCCATCTTCGAGGCTCCCGAGCAGGTCATCTTCAGTTTCCCGAATTCTGCCTTGCTGATGTTCATGTCTGAGGCTCCGCTACACGTCATCTTCAGGTTGTCGCTGTGCAGGTTGTCAGCCTTCAGTTTGGTGGCTCCCGACACGCTGACGGTCAGGTCGCCCGTCTGCAACGACGACGTGCTCAGATGCGTGGCACCGCGCAGGTCGATGCCGGCGATGTTCCGCATCGTGACATAAGCCACGGGACTTTCATCTCCGTTAATGTTGAGATTCTTCTTCAGAGCCTTCGTGTAGATGTAGAGTTCGTCGCCGCGTTTCTCCACCTTCGTGAGCAGGTTGGGGTTGGGACTCTCCACAACACGCACGCTCTCCACGGGACCTTGGGCGAGTTCGATGTGCACGATGCCGCTGGCAGCCAGCCGCGCGAAACCGGTCAGGGGATATTCAGTGGTGGTGCCGGCAGCCTCATTGGTACTTTCGGCAAGTTCTTTCTTAGCACTGCAGGCCACCGTGCCCGCCATCAGAGCCAGCATCAGCAGCAGGGGAATGTACTTTTTCATCTTCATATCGTTTTATTAATTTATGATTCTCTACACATAAGTACACACGAGCAAGCGATTTGTGACACAAAAATACAAAAAAGTTTCCTGTTTCTGGTTTCTAGTTCCCGGTTTTTTCGTAATTTTGACATTCGTCGAAATTCTTGCTCAGCGCAAGCGAAAGCAAGTTTCGAGTCCTTCCGTTCGGAAATGAAACCAAAAACTTTGGTTTTTGCTTTGCATTTCGCTCACTTATTCGTAACTTTGCAACAAAAACAACAAACTTAATCCCTTATTTCAACATGAGAAGAAAAACATTCATCGTCGGCTTGACAGCGCTCCTGTGCTGCGTTGCCATGACGCAAGTGCGTGCCCAAGGGCCGCGCGAGGAATTCAAGGAGAACATCTTCAAGTCGGGCAGCAACTACTATGCATACCCCGGACCTCAGCAGCAGAAACTGACACCGGCACCGAAGGGCTACGTGCCTTACTACATTTCCCACTACGGCCGCCACGGCTCGCGCTACCTCATCGGCGAAAACGACTACGACCGCGCCTGGAAAGTGCTGTCGCGTGCCGACTCGCTGGGCAAGCTGACCAGCTACGGCCAGGACGTGCTGCGCCGCGTAACGCTGCTGCGCAACGAGGCCGACAAGCGGCTGGGCGAACTGACGCTGCTGGGCGCCGAACAGCATCGTGGCATTGCCCACCGCATGTACGATCGATTCCCAGAGGTGTTCAAGGGTGTGACCGACATCGACGCCAAGAGCACGGTGGTCATACGCTGCATTCTTTCGATGGAGAATGCCCTGCAGGAACTAAAGAGCCTGAACCCGAAACTGCGCATCCGCCACGACGCATCGGAACACGATATGTGGTACATGAACAACTGGGACAAGAAGCTGAAGGACAAGCAGTGGAACGACGAGACACGCAAAGCCTACAATGCCTTCAAGAAGCGCCACCAGAACTACGACCGCGTGATGCAGGTGCTCTTCAACGACACGGCCTACGTCAACCACGAGGTGAATGCCGAAAACCTGAACTACCATCTGTTCAAACTGGCGTCGAACATCCAAAGCTCGGAGATTCGCCACACGGTGTCGCTCTACGACCTGTTCACGGCCGACGAGATCTACGACAACTGGATGATCGAGAATGCCGGCTGGTACATCGGCTACGGTCCCTGCCCGCTCAACGGCGCACTGCAGCCCTTCTCGCAGCGCCAGCTGCTGGGCAAGATCATCGAGGAGGCCGATGCCAACTTGGGCAAGAAGCACCCGGGTGCCACGTTGCGCTACGGCCACGAGGTATGCGTGATGCCGCTGGCCTGCCTGCTGGAATTGGACAACTGCGGCAAGCAGGTGAGCGACTTCGAGCGGCTGCCAGAGGAAGGCTGGCTGAACTATAAGATTTTCCCGATGGGCTGCAACATTCAGCTCATCTTCTACAAACCGAAGAAGGGCCAGGGCGACATCCTGGTGAAGGCATTACTCAACGAAAACGAGACGCGCCTGCCGCTGAAGGCCGTAAGCGGACCGTACTACAAGTGGACTGACTTCCGCGACTACTATAAGCGCAAGCTGGCCAGTTACCAAGAGTAAGAACTCGAAAGGTTCAAATACAACAAAAGAGGTCGTGCCCTACGGTGGGGACACGACCTCTTTTCTTATATTCATCTATCATCACTTGCTTTCAGCAAACTGCGAGAAATAGCGCAGACAGACGTCGCGCCACTCGCGGGCATCGCGCTGCTGGGTCTGCAATTTCCCTGCCACGGCCTGCCAACGCTCGGCATCGACATCGTCCTTGCAGGCGTCCCAGATGCGCACAAAGTCCTCCACTTCGCTGACGCCCCGCTGATAGCGATACTGCATCTCTTGCCAGAGGGTGCGGCCGCTGAGCGTGCGATAGGTCCAGGGCACGTGGTGGAACCACAACAGGTAGCGCTCAGGACAAGTCGACAGCTTCTCATATTTTGATTGATAAGGCTCGCGATACTGCGCCGTGGCGCCGCTGCCCGTGGCCTGAGTACGGTCGAAGCCAACGCCGAGAGAGTCGGCCTGATGGTAGTACACGGGACACCACTCCAGCGGGTAATCGGCTTTGAATCCGTCAGGCTCGGGACCGTAGTGGTGGTCGAACTTGAAGATGTGGTGCAGGCCGAGCGGCATCATGTAGTCGACGCAGGCTTCGCGCGAACGCAGCATGAGGCTGAGGAGTTGCTGTGACACAGCAACTGACAGGGCGCCGTTGCCGCGCTGAGGTGTGTCGAAGGTCTGGCTGAGCCATTCCTCTGCAATCTGCTTCGACGAGAGGGAGGGATTCCACGCCAGTCGGCCGAAGGCATACCAGTTGGCCTGGGCAAAATGGTGGCCACACCAGTTGGCGTCGTCGCCCACGTTGGCTACGCCGGCGATGCCCACCAGTTTCTTGGGCGTAACAAACGAGAAGAATTCCTTCCACATCGGGGCGAGGAACACCAGATGATTGCCCTGCCCAAGGTACTCCTGCGTGATTTGCAGTTCGGCCATCTGCGGTGTGTGCTCCATCTGGTCGAAGATGGGGGCATAGGGTTCGCGTGGCTGGAAGTCGAGCGGTCCGTTCTTCGACTGCAGGATGACGTTCTCGCGGAACTGCCCGTCGCAGGGCTTGAACTCGCTGACGGCCTGCATCACGCGGTCTTCGCCCTTATGCTTGGCACCATAGACGAACGAGCGCCACATGACGATGCCACCGTGAGGCCGCAGTGCGTCGGCCAGCATGTTGGCACCGTCGGCATGGGTGCGACCGTAGTCGAACGGGCCAGGCTGTCCTTCGCTGTTGGCTTTCACGAGGAAGCCGCCGAAGTCGGGAACGAGCCGATAGATTTCGTCGGCCTTGCGCTGCCACCACCGCTGCACACGCTTGTTGAGCGGGTCGGCTGTGGGCAGCTCTCCCAGTGCCTTCGGCGAACCGAAGTTCACGGAGAGATAGACGCGGATGCCATAGGGACGAAGCACGTCGGCCATGGCCTTCACCTTATTTAAATATGGGCGCGTCAGCACCTTCGGCGATGCATTGACATTGTTCAGCACCGTGCCGTTGATGCCCACTGAGGCGCAGGCCAGCCCATACTGCTGCAGGCGCTGCATGTCGGGCTCTGAGCCGTCGGCCATCCAGAAGATGCTCTGTCCGGCGTAACCGCGCTCAATGCTGCCGTCGAGGTTGTCCCAGTGGTTCAGGATGCGCAGGGGGAAGCAGGGCGACGAGGCACCCGTCTCGCCGCGCAGGGCGGCAAAGGCGCCATAGAGCAGACCGGCCTGGCTGTGGGCACTCACAACGAGGGCATCGCGCGTGCCGCTGATAGCGTAGCCGTCGTCGGCCGACATGGCTGCATCGAGCCGGAGCGTCGCCTGCCGACCAGGATAGAACAACGTCAGAACGTGGTGGGCCATGCCTTCCGGGCCCTTCACCTGAGCGGTGCGCAGGGTGTCATAGCGCAGCCAAAGTCTGCTGCCGTCCTCAGCCATTGCGGCGTTGACGGTCAGCAGACTCAATAGTAGTGATAGAAGGGTAATTCGTTTCAAGGAATGAGGGAGTTTTTATTCGTTCACAACCTTCTGAATGGTGCCGTCCTCGTTGTAGAACAGACGCTGCACCTTCAGCGAGCGCAGATGGGTGATGTCGTTTGAGGGCACGCAGTCGTGATAGAACAGGTACCACTGGCCTTTGAACTCCACGATGCTGTGATGCGTAGTCCAGCCTACGACAGGATCGAGGATGACGCCCTGATAGGTGAACGGACCATAGGGCGTGTCGCCGATGGCATAGCACAGGAAGTGGCTGTCGCCGGTGGAATAGGAGAAGTAGTACTTTCCGTTGTACTTGTGCATCCATGATGCCTCAAAGAAACGGTGCGGGTCGCCAGCCTTCATGGGTTGTCCGTCCTTGTCGAGGATGACCACGGGGCGCGGGGCCTCGGTGAACTGCAGCACATCGTCGGTCATGCGGGCCACATAGCTCGACAAGGCCGGTGCATCAGCGGGAGCCCACAGTTCGGTCTTCTTGTCGGAAGCATGGCCCAGGTCGACATGTCCTGCAGGAGCAGGGTCGGTGTCGGGCTGCATGACGGGATTCACGCTCAGGGGCACATGCCACTGAAGCTGTCCGCCCCAAAGGCCGCCATAGTAGCAATAGATGCTGCCGTCGTCATCCTTGAACACACACGGATCGATGCTGTAGGCGCCGCGGATGGGGTGTTCCTGGGGAACAAACGGACCTTCGGGTTTGTCGGCAATAGCCACGCCCAAATGGAATTCGCCGTTGTAGTCCTTGGCCGAGTAGACGAGATAGTACTTGCCGTCTTTCTCGACGACATCGCTGTCCCACATCTGCTTCTCCACCCATGCCACCTGGTCTTGGTCGAGGATGACGCCGTGGTCGGTGACGGGACCGTTCTCGACATCGTCGAGCGACAGCACGTGGTAGTCGCGCATCTGGAAGTGGCCACCATCGTCGTCGAACACATTGTCGCACTCACGGTCATGGGAGGGATAGATGTAGAGCTTGCCGTTAAACACTTTGGCCGCAGGGTCGGCCATATAGTCGCTGGGGAATAGATAGCGGGGTTTCATGAGTTGTTATGTTTAGATGTTACCTTGTTCTTTCTCCGCTACGCTACGAAAGCGAGCAGAGCTCGTGGTCCTTTGTTACTTTGTTACCTTGTTACTTTGTCACTTTGTCACCTTGTTTCTTGCTTCGATTTCGCGGTTGATTTCGTCGAGTCGCTCATCGGTGAGAGGATACTTGTAGATGAGGTAGCCCACAACAATCAGCAGGAAGGCAGGAATAATCGTCGTGAACAGCAGGATGGCATTCTGTGCAATCTCGGAATAGTTAGCCAACTTGGGATAGTAGGCATTCACGGGAGCGCTGATGAACGAGGCCAGGAACACCACCACAAAGATGCTCAGCACGAGCTGGAGACACTTGTTAGCCTTGAATTCCTCCCACATCTCACGGAACGAGACCGGCTTCTCGGGCGTCGTGGTGATGTTCTCCTTGCTGCCCATGAAGCAAAGCATCAAGAGCACAAAGCCGACGAGTGCAAACACACCTGTCACCGTGAACCAGGCCATGGGGGCTGTGGGCAGGGCCGACTCCTCGCTGGCGAAGTTGAAGCCAATCATTCCCATGACCAGCGGCGTAATCCAACCGGCAATGGAGAATCCGGCCTTGAAGGCCACGCCGGCAAGGGCATTCACCGTGGCTGCCGGTCGGTTGCCCGTACGATATTCTGCCTCGGTGATGACTTCGGGAACCAGTGCCCACATCAGCGAACCCACAAGCAGTCCTACTCCCGTCATGACCTTTGCTGTCTGGACAAGCGTGTTGAGACTGGCTACGTCAAAGAACTTGCCGATGGTGAACAAGATGGCAAATCCTATCAGGCCGATAGCGAGAAGCGCATAGTAAAGTCCCTTCTTGCCCAGCCATTTCTTCAGAATCGGCATGGAAGGCAGAATGATGAAGGCGGGAATCGTACCGATGGCCATGAACGTTGCCTGATTCCAGTCGATGGCCGTGTGGACACACATGGCGAGGCCGATGGGGAAGCCTGCCTGAACGATAATCTGACCAATATTGGCACAGACCATACGCGTAGAAGTAAGAATCAGCACTTCATCGTTGTCGCGGGTCATACTGGCCATGATGGAGCCGTAGGGGATGTTCACGACCGAATAGATCATGCTCAGGACAGTATAGCTCACCGTAGCATAAATCATCTTCATCGTCATCGACCATTCGGCCACCTGCGGAAGCATCAACAGGCAAGCAGCAACCGTCAGCGGAATACCGCCATAGAGCAGGTAGGTGCGATATTTGCCCAGCTTAGGATTGCGGTTATCGATATAGCGCCCTACTATAGGACTCCAAAAACAGTCAATGAGTCGAACCGTGAGAATCAGTCCGCTGACAAAGGCCGGATTGATTTTCAGCACTGTCGTAAGGTAAATCATCAAGTAGCATGCTACTGTCTGGAAAATAAGATTCTGCGCCAGGTCGCCCGAGCCGAAGCCGATGCGCTGGAGCCACGATAGCTTGTAGAAGCCGTTCTGTTCGATACTGTCTGTCATATTCTAATGATATTGTTTAAGTTATTTCAGCCTTGTGTGCGTAGGCACATGTTTTCATTTTGCAAAATTAATAATTTTGTCGGATTTTCGTATCACAAATTGTAACAGATGCTTTTTTTGGTGTTTCATTTCTCAAGAAAACACCCGGCAAAGGAGGGTATTTCGACGGAAATGACTATTTTTGCATTTGATATGAAGAAACTTCTCCTTTTTGCGCTTGCGCTCCTATGCGCATGGGCAGCACAGGCTAAGGTGGTGCTGCCTCAGTTGTTCCAGTCGGGCATGGTGCTCCAGCGCGGATGCCCCATCCCCGTTTGGGGTGTGGCCGACGCCGGCGAGACGGTGGTCGTGACGTTCAGAAAGAAAACCTACACGGCCACAGCCGACGCCAATGGGCGCTGGCAGGTGACGCTGCCTAAGCAGAAGGCCGGCGGTCCCTACGAGTTGCAGGTGGCCTCGCGCAGCCAGCAGGGTGAGGCCGGTGATCCCATCGTGCTCAGCAACGTGCTCGTGGGCGACGTGTGGCTGCTCAGTGGCCAGTCGAACATCGACGTCACCATCGAGCGCGTCTATCCCTGGTACACGAAGGACATCGACAGTTACTCCAACGACCGCATACGCCTCTTCCGCGTGCAGAACGAAACCGACACCCACGGGCCGAAGACCGACATCCGACCGACCGGCATCAACTGGAAGCCACTCAGCAAGCAGAATGCCTGGCTGTTCTCGGCAGTAGGCTATTTCCTCGGCCGCGAGATGTTCGGGAAGAACGGCGTGCCGCAGGGCATCATCGTCAACAGCTGGGGCGGAACGCCCATCGAGGCATGGATTTCGGCCGACTCGCTGCAACGCGACTACCCGATGCTCGTCGAAAAGACGCGGCTCTATCAGGACGACGACTACGTGCAGGCGCAGGCACGGGCCAACCAACTCGCCGACCGGCGGTGGAACGCCATGCTCAACGAGAAGGAAACTTTCTTCACCGCTCCTGACTACGACGACTCCGACTGGACAACCATCGACCAGAACACATGGGGCTGGCGCGGCATCGGCACCACGTGGCTGCGCCAACACGTGCACATCGACAAGGCTCATGCCGGACAGCCGGCGCGACTGCTGCTCGGCACCCTCTTCGATCAGGACTTCACTTATGTGAACGGTAAGCAGGTGGGCCACACGGGCTATCAGTATCCACCACGTCGCTACGACATTCCCGAGGGGCTGCTGCACGAGGGCGACAACGTCATCGCCGTACGCTTCGTCAACAAATACGGCACCGTGCATTTCGTCAAGGAGAAACCCTATCTGCTTGCTTTCGGCGCCGACCGCTTCAGCCAGAACCCGATGCCTGCCGACGTCATTCCTTTGAGCACCCAGTGGAAGCACCATGCTGGTGTGCAGATGCCGGTGTGTCCCAGTGCCGACGTGTCGCTGCAGAACCTTCCCACCACTCTCTATAACGCCGTGCTACACCCGCTGGCACCCTATGCCCTCTCGGGCGTGGTGTGGTATCAGGGCGAGTCGAACGCCGGCAACCCCGCCCCCTATGCCGACTTGCTGCGGAAGATGATGGGCTGCTGGCGCGACCGTTGGCACAACCCGCAGATGCCGTTTGTCATCGTACAGCTGGCCAACTACATGGAGCCCAGCGACAAGCCTCAGGAAAGCGGGTGGGCAGCCTTGCGAGAGGCACAGCGACTGGTGGCGAAGGAAGACCCGCATGCCGAGCTGGCCTGCATCATCGACCTCGGTGAGGCCGTCGACATCCACCCCCTGCGCAAGCGGGAGGTCGCCCAGCGTGTCGCCCAGTGCTTCGACCACATGCTCTGGCACCCGCAGACGCTCCTCAGCCCGCAAGTAATCTCTTCCAGCGTCAGCGGCTCGGAAATCATCCTCACTCTCGACCAACCCATCGTCACCCAAAACGAACTCCACGAGTTCGAAGTAGCAGCCTCCGACGGTCGCTACCAACCCGCTGCAGCCACTGCCCGCGACAACAGCATCGTCATACAGTCGCCACTCGCCGCGCCACGCACCGTGCGCTACGCCTGGAAGAACAACCCCGCCCGTGCCAATGCCTATTCCCTCACAGGGCTACCCCTCACCCCCTTTCAGCTCACCCTACCCTAAGCACCGCCCCACACGCGACGCAAGCGCTGTCGTCGCGACCGCTGAAGACTGTGACGCCGGCCCCTGCGATCAGTTTTTCGGCGAATTATTTGGCGGATTACGCCAAAAGCATTATCTTTGTCGCGTAAACCAACGACTGAAATAATAAAATAAGGAGAAAAAAAAGATGAAAAGAATTGTGATGACGATGGCCGCCTGCGTGGTGGCGGCAGTGAGCATAAACGCTCAGCTGCTCTACAAGATTTCGGGCAACGACCTGGAGAAACCTTCCTACATCATCGGCACGCACCACCTGGCCAACGTGGGCTTCGTGGAGAAAATAAACGGCGTGAAGGAAGCACTCACCGAGACCGAGCAGGTCTATGGAGAACTGAAGTGGGACGTCATGGCCAATCCCGACTCGCTGAAGGCTATGCAGGAAAAGATGATGCTGCCCGAGGGCCAGACGCTGAAGACAATCCTCACGCCCGAGCAATACAAGCGGCTCGACGCCTTTATGACGGCCAAGATGGGTGCCGGCATGAGCAATCCGATGGTGGAGGCCCAGATGGGCAAGCTCACACCGATGGCGCTGGTGACGCAGTTCCAGATGCTGCTGTTCCTGATGAACCACATGGGCGAGTTCGATCCCTCGAGCACGTTCGACCAGTATTTCCAGGCTCAGGCCCAGAAGAACAACCTGCCCTGCGGCGGTCTGGAGACAATGTCGTTCCAGGCACAGCTGCTCTACGGCAGCACGCCGATGGAACGCCAGGTGGAGCAGCTGATGTGCCTCATCGACAACGAGCAGTTCAACGTGCAGATGCTGGAGGAAATGACGAAGGCATTCTATGCGCAGGACCTCGACGCCCTGAAGAAGGCAATGGACGTGAAACTCGGCACGTCGTGCGACTCCACGCCCGAGGAGGAAGCTGCCCTGATCGACAACCGCAATGCCGATTGGCTGACGAAGATGCCCGCCATCATGAAGCAGGCGCCCACATTCTTTGCCGTGGGTGCAGGCCACTTGCCTGGCGAGAAGGGCGTGCTGCAACTTCTCCGCAATGCCGGCTATACGGTGGAGGGAGTGAAGTAAGCCTCCCCCAAGAAAAAAAGAGACCCGCGTTTGGGTCTCTTTTTTTTATTTCTTGCAGAAGAAGTCCTTCAGCTTCTGGAAGAAGCCGCTCTTCTTCACGTCTTCCATTACCTTGTCGGCCACTTCGGCAGCATCCTTGGCCAGGTCGGCGGCTTTGTCGCGGGCCACGTCCACGGCCTCGTCAATCTTCTCGCGGGCCTGCTGCACGTTCTCGTTCTCGCTGAGCGCCTTGCCGAACTCCTCGAATTTCTCCTTGGCAGTGTCGACAGCCTCACCCAGTTTTTCCTTGGCTTCCTTCACGGTCTCGTTTTCGTTCAGTTGGTTGAACAGCTCCTCGGCCTTGTCCTTGGCAGCATCAACGGCGTCGCCAATCTTCTCCTTGGCAGCATCCACGGCCTCGGCGAAGTCGTCCTTCGCTTCGGCAGCCTTCTCCTCGACGGCTTCCTTGGCGTCGCAGGCAGCTTCTTTCGCTTCAGCAGCCTTCTCCTCGACGGCTTCCTTGACGTCGTCTTTCACTTCGGCAACCTTCTCCTCCACAGCCTCGCAGGCGGCATCCTTCACTTCAGCAGCCTCAGCCTTCACGTCTTCAACGACTTCCTCGGCAGCAGCCACGGTTTCCTCAACCTTCTGCTCAGCGGCTTCGACGGTCTCTTCTGCTTTTTGCTGCAGCTCTTCAGCAGCATTGTTCATTACTTCTTCGGGATTCATAGTTAAAAATTTTTGCTTTATCAGTGATGCCTACTCCCTTTCAAGCGTTTCGGCTGTTTCTTTCAAACGCCATAAAAGATAAGCCTTTGGATAACAAAAAAATGCAACCAAGGGTTTCTTGGTTGCAAATATACTAATTTTTTTGAAAAAAGAATCTTTTTCTGTCAAAATTTTTATTCTTCGCCGATGGCTTTGCCAAAGAGGGTGGCCGACGTGCTGCCCGTAATGACGACACGCACGAGGTCGCCAGGATGGTAGGAGCCCTTGTCGAACACCACCATCTTGCCCTGTTCGGTGCGGCCGCAGAGCTGTTCGCGCGAGCGCTTCGAGAAGCCTTCTACGAGCACTTCAAACTCCCGGCCCTCATCGCGCTTATTGGCCAGGGCCGACATCTCGGTTTGCAGCTGGATGAGCTCGTTCAGCCGGCGAATCTTCTCCTCTTCAGGCACGTTGTCAGGCAGGTGCTTCGAGGCGTAGGTGCCCGGACGCTCGGAGTATTTGAACATGAAGGCGGAGTCGTAGCCCACCTCGCGCATGAGCGAGAGCGACAGCTGGTGGTCTTCCTCAGTCTCGTCGTGATAGCCCACGAAGATGTCGGTAGACAGTCCGCAGTCGGGCACGATGCGTCTGATGGCCTCCACGCGTCCCATGTACCATTCGCGCGTGTATTTGCGGTTCATGAGTTTCAGTATCTTGTCCGATCCCGACTGCACGGGCAGGTGAATCTGGCGGCATACGTTCGGCTCCTCGGCTATCACGTGCAGCGTCTCGTCGCTCATGTCCTTCGGGTGCGAGGTGGTGAAGCGCACGCGCATCGGAAAAGCCTCGCGGGCCACCATCCTCAGCAGTTCGGGGAAACTGACGTCTTGAACTCCCTGAACTCCTTGAACTCCCTGAACTCCCCGATAAGAATTCACATTCTGCCCCAGCAGCGTCACCTCCTTATAGCCACGCTCCTTCAGGTCGCGCACCTCGCGCAGGATGCTCTCCACGTCGCGGCTACGCTCGCGGCCTCGCGTATAAGGCACGATGCAGTAATGGCAGAAGTTGTTGCAGCCACGCATGATGCTCACGTAGCCACTGATGCGGTTGCCGGCAATACGACGCGGCACCACGTCGCGGTAGGTCTCCGTGGTCGACAGCTCGGTATTGATGGCCTTGCCGCCCGCCTCCACCTGCAGGATGAGGTCGGGCAGGTCCAGATAAGCATCGGGGCCGGCCACGAGGTCGGCATGGTGGTGCTCAATGAGGTCTGCCTTCACGCGCTCGGCCATGCATCCCAGCACACCGAGAATCGGGCGGGGCACTTCCCGTCCCTTCTGCTTAGAGCGTTGCGAGCCACCATTTGCGCCGCCCGCAGGGCCTTGATTCTTCTTCCGCAGCGCGTTCAGTTCAGCCAGGCGGTGATAGATTTTCTGCTCGGCATTGTCGCGCACCGAGCAGGTGTTCAGGAACACAGCGTCGGCCTCCTCGGCCGACTGGCAGGGCTCATAGCCAGCCATCTGCATGACGCTGGCCACCACTTCCGAATCGGCCACGTTCATCTGGCAGCCGTAGGTCTCTATGTACAGTTTCTTCATTTTCTTGCTTTGCGTTTCTTGTTATTCGGTTGCTGCTCCATGTGCCATGCTACGGCCATCCAGTCTAAGAGGAAGTAGAACAGCACGCCCGTCAGCAGTCCCGCCACGGCATCAATGACGTAGTGGGCCTGTATGTAGACCGTAGCCAGGCACATCAGCACAAACAGCGGCACGGTGATCCAGAACAGCCACTGGCGCTTGCTCTTGGCCTTCCATGCCAGCAGCAGGATGATTACCGTGATGCCGACGTGCGACGAGGGGAAGGCTGCCGTGGGGCGTTCGCCGGCGTCGTGGGCACAGCTCACTATCTTGTAGAACATGCCGTCCTGCCAGCCTGGCGTCTGCAGCACGTCGCAGTGGGTGGCGAAGTAGTCGCCCACGCTGGGGAACACGCCTCGCGCGGCCTCACGCACGCCGATGGCGGCATAGTAGAACTGCGGTCCTGCCACGGGCAGCAGGTCGAACACCACGTAGTAGGCGAAGAACGAGCCCAGCAGCACGAAACTGGCGCGCTCCAACTGCTCGTAGCGCCAGCCGAAGTAGTAAAGGAGCACCGCCGCGATGAGCGGGTAGTAGCTGGCATAGCCCAGTGCCATGAGTTCGCTGAACCACGCCTGTGGCATGGCGAGCGAGAACAGCAGTGCGGGCTGAAAGCCGAAGAGCCTTTGCTCCCAGGCAGCAAAGAGGTGGTCCTGATTGGGCAACACGCGATTCAGCTCGTAGGTGTCGGGGTACCACCAGGCCAGCAGCGCCAACTGCACGCCGACGCGGGCCAACATCGTCAGCCTGCAAGGCACGAGCCTGTAGACCAACCACAGCCCCAGCGTGATGGCCACAATGCGCAGTCGCCCCTCCACGAGTGCACCGGGACTGTGCAGCCGTGTGTAGGTGAAGAAGATGTACACCAGCGTCAGCAGCGTGTAGACCAGCACGGCCCACTCGAAGCCCGCCAGTCCCTTCTTCGGGTTCTTCTCTATCTTAAACAGTTCTATCAGCCAATTCACGTTCTATTCCAATTTCATTTCTATATAACTCCTTCACTTCCCCAAAATCCCTTTAACTTCCCCTATCTTCTTTAACTTCTTTAACTCCCTGAACTCCTTGCGCTCGGCGCGAAGCGACGCTTTCGTAGCGAAGCGGAGAAAGAACTCCTTAAAAACTACTCAAAAACCTCCTCACAGCCACCCCTCCGCCTTATACCAGGCGATGGTCTCCTCAACGCCGCGCTCCAGTTGCCACTGCGGGTCGTAACCCAATTCGCGGCGGGCCGGACCGATGTCGCAGCGCCAGTTGCGCTGTTTCAGGATGTGATATTTGTCGCTGTTCAGCGCCGTCACCTTGCCCGTCAGCCGTCCCATCCATTCGCCGAAGAACGTCGCCACACGCAGCACCCACAGCGGGGCCTTGATGCGCAGGCACCACGGGTGCCCCAGTTCCCGGATGATCAGATCGCTGAAGGTCGACGACTGATACACTTCGCCGTCGCTCAGGAAGTAGGCCTTGCCCGGCGTGCCGTTGGTGAATGCCAGAAACACTGCCTGCACCACGTCGCGCACATAGACGAACGTGATGTCCTGCTGCTTCCAGCCCACCGAGAAGTCCACGTGTCCTTTGATCGACTTCGCCATCAGGAAGTAGTCCTTCTCTCGAGGTCCGTACACGCCCGTGGGGCGCAGGATAATGGTTTCAGGTGCTTGCTCCTTGCCCTTTAAAAGTTCCTCAGCCTGCAGCTTGCTGCGACCGTAGGCAGTGTTGGGCTGGGGCGTGTCGGCATCGGTGATTTCCGTGTAGGGCTGCTCCTCGCGAATGGGTCCGAAGATGCTCAGCGAACTCAGGTAGACCAGCCGCTTCACGTGCAGTCCTGCCCGTTGCAGCGCCTCCACGAGATGGGCAGTACCCTCCGTGTTCACACGGAAGAAATCCTGCCGGTCGGCACACTTCGTCACACCCGCGGCATGCACCACGTAGTCGAAGTCCAATCCCCGCAACTGTTCCACCAGCCGCTCCGTCGAACTCAGGTCCAGTTCCACAAAGTGAATACGACTATCGCTGAGATACTTGCGTGAACTGCTGCTTCTCACAGCTGCCCACACCTCGTATCCCCGCTTCAGGCCTTCCTCTACGATAAAGCTCCCTATGAACCCCGTAGCCCCCGTAACGAGTACTCTTTCTTTCATTCTGGCTGCAAAGTTACGAAAAATTGAGTGCAGAACAAAAGAAACCTGTTTCTTTTTTATGCCGAAATGGAGTAACTTCGCGACTTTTGTCGCAAAGTTACGAATAAGTGAGCGAAATGCAAAGCAAAAACCAAAGTTTTTGGTTTCATTTCCGAACGGAAGGAAATTCGACGAATGTCAAAGTTACGAATAAGTGAGCGAAATGCAAAGCAAAAACCAAAGTTTTTGGTTTCATTTCCGAACGGAAGTAGCTTCGGCGAAGCCAAAGTTCTTTCTCCGCTACGCTACGAAAGCGTCTCCTAACGTCGCCGAGCGACGAAAAATTGAGTGCAGAACAAAAGAAATATTGTTTTTTTACCCTGCTTTATAGCCGTCCCTACATTTTCAGGGGCAAGTTACCATTATATTCGACTACAGTTCCTTTTGTAAAAAGAATTAACCAAAAGTACCCAGTTAATTTTAAAAAATTCTGAACCAGAAAATATTTTTCCGCAAATACACCCGTATTTTGCGAAGTTTGCTAATACGTTGTGGCTCAATCATTTAGCCATTCGAGACCCTCATCCCCCTAAGTTAGGGGGCTTAAAACGATAGGTTTAGACCACGTAAACCATAGGTTTAGTCGATCTATCTCATTGAGTTGCATGCTCCAACTCATAGAGTTGTATCATCCAAACCATAGGTTTAGCCGGGGCAAACCATCGTTATTGATGCATTCCCTTCCCTTTAGGGAGGGGCTAGGGGTAGGCTCCCCATTGTTTCACGCTCTATTTCATTGTTTCACGCCGCGGTCGTTTTGTCGGAAAAATTCAAAGAAAGGGCGTAAAGGGGAGTGAAAGGGCGTAAAGGGCGTAAAGGGGAGTGGAAGAAGCACGCCCGATTCCTTACGCATCCATTACCAGCCAAAATTGGCTGGCCGCTCGGAAATGCTCAAATAAATTTGGTATTCCGCCCACTAATTCGTATCTTTGCAACAAAATAACAACTAATTGAATGAAGACTATGAAGAGAAAATCTTATTTGCTTGCGGCCCTGCTTGTGCTGAGCCTCCCCGTCGTGGCGCAGCAAAGGCTGCCTTATCAGAATCCGGCGCTCTCGAGCGAGGAACGTGCCCGCGACCTCTGCCAGCGGCTCACGCTCGAGGAGAAGGCAAAAATCATGATGGACGTGTCGCCGGCCATCGAGCGTCTGGGCATACCGGCCTTCCAGTGGTGGAACGAGACGCTGCACGGCGTGGCGCGCAACGGCACGGCCACGGTGTTTCCCATCACCATGGGCATGGCGGCGTCGTGGGACGAGGCACTGGTGCGACGCGCGTTCAGCATCGCCAGCGACGAGGCTCGCGCCAAGAACATGGTGGCCCGACGCGCCGGACAGATGCAGCGCTATCAGGGGCTTTCGTTCTGGACGCCCAACATCAACATCTTCCGCGACCCGCGATGGGGGCGCGGACAGGAGACCTACGGCGAGGATCCTTTCCTCACTGCCCGCATGGGGCTGGCCGTGGTGCGCGGACTGCAGGAGGGCGACGCCTCCGACTACTTCTCGCAGCGCGGCATCGGCAGCAGCAAGTACATGAAGACACTGGCCTGTGCCAAGCACTTCGCCATCCATAGCGGACCGGAGTGGAACCGCCATCAGTTCAACGTGGAGGACCTGCCCGCCCGCGACCTCTGGGAGACCTATCTGCCTGCCTTCAAGGCACTTGTGCAGGAAGGCCACGTGGCCGAGGTGATGTGTGCCTACCAGCGCTGGGACGGCGAGCCCTGCTGCGGCAACAACCGACTGCTGCAGCAGATTCTGCGCGACGAGTGGGGCTACCAGGGACTGGTGGTGAGCGACTGCTGGGCCATCAACGACTTCTGGGAGCAGGGACGCCACGGCTTCTCGGCCAATGCCCACCAGGCGTCGGCACAGGCTGTGCGCGCCGGCACCGACGTGGAGTGCGGACCTAACTACAAGACGCTGCCCGAGGCGGTGGCGGCAGGCGAAATCACCGAGGAGCAGATCGACGTGAGTGTGCGACGTCTGCTCAAGGCTCGCTTCGACCTCGGCGACTTCGATGGCGACGACCTCGTGCCCTGGACTACGATTCCCGAGAGCGTCATCGGCTGCAAGGAGCACAAGCTGACGGCGCTGCAGCTGGCGCGCGAGGGCATGGTGTTGCTGAAGAACGACCCCACCCCCAACCCCTCCCCGAAGGAGAGGGGAGAGCAGCAAGGCATCCTGCCACTGAGGAAAGACATGCGCGTGGTGGTGCTCGGTGCCAATGCCACCGACTCCACGATGATGTGGGGCAACTACAACGGCTATCCCACCCACACCGTGACCATCCTCGAGGGCATTCGCCAGAAGGCTCCGCAGACGCGCTTCGTGAAGGGCTGCGGCCTGACGCGCAACATTGCTGAGGAGAGTCTGTTTGGCGAGATGATGACACCCGACGGACTGCAAGGCATGCGCGTCACCTACTGGAACAACACCGCGCAGGAGGGCGAGCCCGCTACGAACGGCTACCACACGCAGGGCGTCGTGAAGGACAACGGCGGTGCCACGGTGTTCGCCCCGGGGGTGTCGCTCGAAAACTTCAGCGCGCGCTACGAGGCTACGCTCACGCCACGCGAGAGCGGAAAGGCCATCCTCACGCTCTCGGGCGACGACGGCTACCGTGTCATCATCGATGGCGACACGCTCACGAAGCGCTGGGACGTGTGTCACCACCTGACCACCTTCACCCACGAACTGCAGCTGGAGGCAGGCCGTGCCTACAAGGTGCAGATTGATTATGTGCAGTTCCGCGGCGTGGCTCATCTCGACTTCGACATCGTGCGCCGCAGTCCGCTCTCGCTCGACGACGTGCTGAAGCAGACCGAGGATGCCGACGTGGTGGTGTTCGTAGGTGGCATCTCGCCGCGACTGGAAGGCGAGGAGATGCGCGTCAGCGAGGAGGGATTCCGCGGCGGCGACCGCACCAGCATCGACCTCCCGCGGGCGCAGCGCGAGGTGCTCGAGGCACTGCATAAGGCTGGCCGTCGCGTGGTGTTCGTCAACTGTTCGGGCTCGGCCATCGGGCTGGAGCGCGAGAGCCAGTGGGCCGATGCCATCCTTCAGGCATGGTATCCCGGCGAACAGGGCGGCACGGCCTTGGCCGATGTGCTCTTCGGCGACTACAACCCCTCGGGCCGACTGCCGGTGACGTTCTACAAGAGTGTCAGCCAGTTGCCCGACTTCCTCGACTATCGCATGCGCGGGCGTACCTATCGTTACTTCACGGGCGAGGCGCAGTATCCCTTCGGCCACGGACTCTCCTACACCACGTTCAGCTATGGTCGCCCGAAGTACCGCAACGGCAAGCTCAGCGTCATGCTGACCAACACCGGAAAGCTTGCTGGCACGGAGGTGGTGCAGGTCTACGTGCGCAACTTGGCCGACCAGGACGGACCGCTGAAGAGTCTGCGGGCCTTCCAGCGCGTCGAACTGGCTCCGGGCGAGCAGCGACTGGTTGAAATCCCGCTGCCCCGCGAGTGCTTCGAGGGATGGGATGCCGCGACCAACACCATGCGCGTCGTGCCCGGTCGCCATGAGGTGATGGTGGGCGGCAGCAGCGCCGACAGTCAGCTGCAGCGCCTCACGGTGAAGGTGAAGTAGTCAGTATCAGACGTTTTTCGTGACAATTTGTCATAAATCTGTCATGATTTCAGCAGTGGCGTGTCAGTTGGCACGCCATTTGTTATGAATTGGGTGTAAGTCTGCGAAGTGTGTGGGCTTGAATAAAGAAAAATTAAAAACAAAAATAAAAAATAGTACAATTATGGGAAAGATTATTGGAATCGACTTAGGAACTACCAACAGCTGCGTTGCCGTTTTCGAGGGCAACGAGCCAGTAGTAATCGCCAACAGCGAGGGTAAGCGCACAACACCTTCCGTCGTTGGCTTTGTGAAGGACGGCGAGCGCAAGGTGGGCGACCCCGCCAAGCGTCAGGCCATTACCAACCCGAAGAACACGGTCTATTCGATCAAGCGTTTCATGGGTGAGACCTATGAGCAGGCCCGCAAGGAGGCTGAGCGCGTGCCTTACACCGTGGTGAACGAGAACGGCTATCCGCGCGTCGACATCGAAGGCCGCAAGTACACGCCGCAGGAAATCTCGGCTATGGTGCTGCAGAAGATGAAGAAGACCGCTGAGGACTACCTCGGACAGGAGGTCACTGACGCCGTCATCACCGTGCCTGCCTACTTCTCCGACTCTCAGCGTCAGGCCACGAAGGAGGCTGGTCAGATTGCTGGACTCAACGTGCAGCGCATCGTCAACGAGCCTACTGCAGCCGCTCTGGCCTATGGCGTCGACAAGGCTAACAAGGACATGAAGATTGCCGTGTTCGACCTCGGTGGCGGTACGTTCGATATCTCCATTCTGGAGTTCGGCGGCGGCGTGTTCGAGGTGCTCTCCACCAATGGCGACACTCACCTCGGCGGCGACGACTTCGACCAGGTCATCATTGATTGGCTGGTGAATGGCTTCAAGGCTGACGAGGGCATCGACCTCTCAAAGGACCCGATGGCCATGCAGCGTCTGAAGGAGGCTGCCGAGAAGGCTAAGATTGAACTCTCGTCGACCACGACCACCGAAATCAACCTGCCCTACATCTCTGCTGAGGGCGGCGTGCCTAAGCACCTGGTGAAGACGCTCACGCGTGCTCAGTTCGAGCAGCTGGCCCACTCGCTCATCCAGGCTTGCCTCGTGCCCTGCCAGAACGCTATCCGCGACGCCAAGCTCTCGACGAGCGACATCGACGAGGTGATCCTCGTGGGTGGCTCGAGCCGTATCCCCGCCGTGCAGACGCTGGTGAAGAACTACTTCGGCAAGGAGCCTTCGAAGGGTGTCAACCCCGACGAGGTCGTGGCCGTGGGTGCCAGCATCCAGGGTGCTATCCTGAACAAGGAGGGCGGCGTAGGCGACATCGTGCTGCTCGACGTGACGCCGCTGACACTGGGCATCGAGACTCTCGGCGGTGTGATGACGAAGCTCATCGACGCTAACTCTACCATCCCCTGCAAGAAGTCGGAGACCTTCTCGACGGCTGTCGACAACCAGACCGCAGTGACCATCCACGTGCTGCAGGGCGAGCGCCCCATGGCAGCCCAGAACAAGTCCATCGGTCAGTTCAACCTCGAGGGTATCGCTCCCGCACGTCGTGGAGTTCCTCAGATCGAGGTGACCTTCGATATCGATGCCAACGGTATCCTGAACGTATCGGCTAAGGATAAGGCCACAGGCAAGGAGCAGGCCATCCGCATCGAGGCTTCCTCTGGCCTGAGCGAGGACGAGATCAACCGCATGAAGGCTGAGGCCGAGCAGTTTGCTGAGGCCGACAAGAAGGAGCGCGAGCGTATCGACAAGATGAATCAGGCTGACTCGATGATCTTCTCCACCGAGACCTTCCTCAACGAGAACGGCGACAAGATTCCTGCCGACCAGCGTCCCGCCATCGACAGCGCACTCCAGCAGCTGAAGGATGCCCACAAGAGTGGTGACGTCACCGCCATCGACAGCGCCATCAACAACCTCAATCAGGTCATGCAGGCCGCCTCTGCCCAGATGTACCAGCAGGCCGGCGGTGCCCAGCCCGGTGGTGCCGGCTTCCAGGGTGGCCAGGGCTTCAACGGCGGTGCCCAGCAGGGTCCCCAGAATGGTCCCGATGACACCGTCCAGGACGCCGACTTTGAGGAGGTGAAGTAAGATTAGATAAGCAACGATAAGAAAGTCATAAGAAAGTGGTGTAATCCAAGTGGTTACACCACTTTTTGTTATTGTTAAACTTTGTTTCATTTTTTGCTTTTTTCGGATTTTTACCGTAATTTTGCGACATATTTGCGACACGACTTAATTGGCGATGAGATGCAACTTAAAAATACTTATACGGATTAATACATATTAAAAGGACGAAAATATGCCAGCT
>Ga0256404_1004511_pt1 | contig 26215 bp, 20 predicted proteins | sample RumenRJG_01DNA_FD_185990 | JGI IMG/M metagenome (GOLD analysis project Ga0256404, IMG submission 185990) | Bovine rumen microbial communities from Lethbridge, Alberta, Canada - RJG_01 | ecosystem: Host-associated > Mammals > Digestive system > Stomach > Rumen | place: Canada: Alberta | collected...
GTACCAGGAACATTTCCTCGGACGCGTCTTCTCCGAGTGCCGTCGTTTCCGCAACGACCTCGCCGGAAACGCCATGCACCGCATCATGCGACTGCGCCAGGACGTAGAATACCGCAGCCTACTGGAGGCACTTTCGTCGCTCAAGAAAAGCGGCACGGATACATCTTCGCAACTGAAAGAAATCAGGGGCCGCCTGTCCGAAATCCGCACCGTCCATGGCCTTGCGAGCAGGAGCCAGTTTGAGAAGATCGTCTCTCCTGCAAGAAACGGTTACTATAACACATCACTACTCCAGTCCCATGTCGCACAAACACTCGCAGCGGACGTCTGGACCGGCGTGGAGAAGATACTGTATTCCAACGGCAAAGACCTTTCCACCAAAGGGGAACATGAGTTCCTGAGCATCCGCGGCAAGAGCAACGGGACGGCCATCGTCTTCAATCCCGTGCAAATGTCTGTCCGTATCGGGAAACACATCATCCCCGTATCCCGCGGACTGGATGAGTACCAGAAGACAGACCTTGCAAAGATGAGAGCGTCGTTCTTCTCGGAAAAGAACGGATACGGCCCGCTCCCCGGGTGTATCCGGTTCAACAGGATAGTCCGCAGGCTCGTCAACGACCACGGCCGCATCAAGTGGGGCTATTGGCTCCAGGTGACGGCCGACGGCCCTGCGCCAAAGAGCAACTTCGCCCGGAAACACACTGCGGGCGCATCCCGTTCCAACAGGATCCTTGCCATCGACCCGTCCCAGACAATGATGTCCTGCTGCACGAGCGACGGCAACGCCTTCTTCCTGCTCCTGGACGGGAAGAATTCCAAAGCGGACATGGCCTCGCGTGAGGTCTCCGTCCGCCTGGACCAGTCCCGCCGCGCATCCAACCCCGAACGGTACAATCCGGACGGAACCTACCGCAAAGGCTCTGTCAATGCCGGGACAGGAAAGAAAAGCGACTGGAACGCCACTCCGAACTATGAGACGCTCCGCCGTCGCCGGAGGCTCATGATGCAGAAGCAGGGAGAGACGCTCCGGGCAAGACGGAACGAACTGTGCAACAATCTTGTCAGTGCGTATCCGATCATTAAGACCGAAGGAACGAACTATGTCGCCCTGTCCGTGCGGAGCAAGCGGATGAGAATCCGGCAAGGAGGAACGATCGCCTCGAAGAAACGCTTCGGCGATACCATCCGCCGCTTCGCGCCGTCCCTGTTCCTCTCGACGCTCAAACAGAAGTGCGAAGCCTCCGGAGGACAGTACGTAGAAATAAACCCCTGGACGCTCAAGGCAAGCCAGTACGACCCGACGGACGGCAGTTACACCAAGCACAGTCTCCCGCAGCGTGTGTTCCGCCTGTCGGACGGCACGCCGGTCCAGCGTGACCTGATGGCCGCGCTGAACATCCTCTGCTCGAAAAGGGAGAATCGCAAGGACGAAAAGACCGGCAGACGTATCGTCGCCGATGTCCCGGACCGCGAGATGCTGCTGGACAGTCTGGCCTGGTTCGTACCGGCCGTCGAGACGGAGATGCAACGGATGCGGGAGAAATCACTCATACAGACGGTCCCGTCTGCAATAGGGACAGGAGCATGGACTGCGCTCCTTGGCGCGGAGAAATCAGAGCCGGACGACGCCGGCGATGATGTAGACGCGCCGAATCCAACAGACGAAGATACCCGGGCGGTCACCCGCGGACACAGGGAACGCAATGGCGCTCCCGACACCCGCAGCACCGCACGGAATCAAGCCGATACCAAAAGGAAGGCTCCGCCTTCCTGCGGAACCCCACGGCTTTAGACGTGGGAGCAGTCAGATTGATGTTGGAGAATCGTATGATAATTGTTTTGCCGAAAGATTTTCTTATTTTTGTTTAAAATTGAACCATGAACACGGTTTCCTCTTGAGATAGCCTGGCGGTCTCCCCTCCCCGGTTCCCGTCCCTTGTGAGGGACCGGAAAGGAAAGACCTCCGGACCCGTTTAAACAATAAAATTATTAAGCGATATGAAAAAGTTTCTTTACCTTATTCTCCTGGCCACCTTAGTGGCCCTGGTACCCACCGGTTGCCGCAAGGACTCCGCCGGTGACGATCCCGTTCAAACGACCACTGCGGATTTCGACCTCAGGATTGCCGATATCCGTGGCAAGAAAGTGTTCAATTGGCAGTATTCCGCAGGATCCTTCCATACGGACGATCAGAAAGGCCAGACCCTCGACGTGACCTCCGACAAGCGAATCGTCCTGTACGTCTCATCCACCGACCCGGCCTTCACGGGCGTCCGTTTCGAGACTTCCGCCAACCTGGAGGTCCGCAAGATGACCAGGGAAGAACTTACGGACTACTGGAAGATGGGCCATCCTGCTACATATCCGGAAGAAAGCCAGAAGACGACCATCCATACATGGCAGGAAGGAGACCAGGCCTGGGACATCTGCTACAAGGAGGGCGCCGACGGCCCCGGCACGGTGTCCGTCATCGCGGGCGACAAGAAGAAGTCCTTCTCGGTAAACGTCGTCAAGGAAATCCCGCTCGACTATCTCGTCATCCGCGTGACAAGCAACTTCGGATACGACCAGACGGTGAATCTCAAGAGCGTTCCGGAAGAGATTGGGCTAATTGATGTGTCTAATGATAATGATCCTGGAAAATGGAAATACTACTTTACTGATGAAGGTACGGAACTTCTGAGACCTTATTTCCTATTTGAGCAGCCTTATTGTTACGATAGCAACAAACAATCTTGGTTTAGGGAAATCATAGCTTTTGAACCGGAAAATACTACATACCGCACTTTAAAAAGTATTCGCTTTGGATATACAAAAGATGAATACATCAAATTTCCTGATTATAAAACTCATTTGCCAAATAATCCGTTAATCTCGAAACAAGAGGTTGGCAATGACGTTTGTGAACTGTTTGGTTATGGAATTTATACATATGGTCAATGTGTGAAAGGAGGTTATCATCCGGAAAGAGGTTCTTTACCGGAAGTTCAAAAGAGAGTGGATGAAAATGAACAAACATATTTCTGGTATCATAGTTATGCTGTTTTAAATGAAAGGCTTATATTTAGTAATCAAAAGAATAGTTCTCAGTATTTCTGTTTCATTTGTAAATCACCAAGTAGAGTGTATAGAGACTAAAGACGAAAGGCGTCCTCCTGGGCGCCTTGAATTTTTAAGAGAGAATATTATTTTTAAGACGAAAAATACGGGCGCTCCCCCCCCCATCGGGCCGCCCGTATTTCTGTTTTTACAAAACGATTTTTAAGACGAAATATTTCTCACTGCATTTCAGGACCGTACTGTGTATAATCGTCCTGCGTGTCAAAATCAAACCACCCCGCGAAAGAAGCGCATTCATCTTCAAACATTTCAAAGACGTAATATCCATAATCATTAGAATCGTGTTCATCTCCTATCCTACAATAAAATTTTCGTCCCAAACGTTCCCTAATGTTGTAATAAGCTATAATATCATAATCCACTTCTATCGCCGGACTCAAGACTCCATAGTATTTCGGTTTCCACTTGAGGCGCTCACCGTTGGAACTATTGTTGTTGTAATCCATGGAATACAGGTGTGAAGTCGGAGTCAGGTTGAACGGCCCGTTCCCGTAGTAATGCATGGAACTACCGTCGTAGAGGTTGTTTGTGTAGTAATAATCTCCTGCATGATTAATAGCGTCCTGCATCTCGCTCGTGAACTTGATTACGCTGTTGAGCAGATTCTTGAATTCATCCGGAAGACGGCTGTATCCAAGAGGATAGCAGAATACCTGCGCGGTTCCCGTCAATGAGCCGGAAACCCGATCGAGGATTTTCATGAATCCTCCGACCCAAGTATGCAGGTAGATGTCAAACCGGCCGATGGCCTGCGCATAGGTCTGTCCGCTACGGATGTTCGACACGACGAACCATATCTTTTGGCTGCCGGCGACGCGTTTCGTCCCTTCCGTCGTGAGGCGAACACTGAAACCTTCGTTTCCGGTTTCCACAAAGGAAACATAGTCGTAGACCGTCGGCGAACCCTGATAGACGGTCTCCGGACCGAGGCTTGCCTTCTGCATGAAAATTTTCCTGTTCGCGGCCGCGACCTTCGTCTTCGTCGCGACGGAAGCCTCGAACGTTATCGAACCGCCGGGAGACAGGATTTTCGCGGAAGACGTGGTCTTCCAGGCAAGGGTCGCCGGATAACTGTTATCCGGACGATACCGGTCAAGCAGGGTCCAGTCGTCCACCACGAGATCATCTCTGAGATACCCTTCCACGGGCGGATAGATGCCCGCGGTAAGGTTCACCACAGCGACGTCCGGGCACAGGGCCGAGGTCAGCCGCACGGCGTCCGCCATGGCGGTGTCGAACGTCACGGTACGGCCGGCGTTCGTAAAGTATTTCAGGAAGACCTGCCGTCCGTCGAACCCTAGCAGCGGGGCGTCGGCATGCGTGCCCGCGACCGCCGCGACGTCCCCAAGCGAGGACGCATAGAGGGTCGGGGCGAATTTCAGCCCGTACCCCTCCGCGTCGGTGGCGGCCACGGTCATGACCCGGCGGTCCGTGGTCTCGTAGTGCGCGGGGAGGTTGCGGGCCGTGCCGTCCGGGACGAGCCAGTGCGTGTCGGAGACGTTGCCTTCATACTTGATGACCGGTGCGGCGACGTTGAGCACAAATGAGCCCAGCTCGTCGCCGGTGGCCTTGTCGCAGACCGTCACCGTTGCTGAACCCGAACGCATGGCCTTGACCGTGCAGGAGACGTTCGCCGAGGACGGCGAGTCGTCCGATATGTCCAGCATCCCCGGGACCGACTGGCCGTCGACGCGGAACGTCACGCCGGAGACTCCGGAAGGAAGGCGGGTTGCCGTGACGGTACCCTGCTGCGCGACGTAACGGGGAAGCGTCGAGAGGTCCAGGAGGACCGGCGTGTCGTCGCCCACCTGGATGTCGATGCGGTCCGTGACACGTCCGTCGCCCGATCCGCCGTACACCGGGTAGACCGATCCCGACGGCGTGGCGGACGGGACGGGGACCCACAGGTAGTTCGCGGCCCCGCCGCTGGCCCAGGACTTCGCCCCAACGTCGACGTAATCGAGCGTCGAAGCCGACGGCTGGCCCGGGAAGAAACGGTACGGAGTGTCCGTACAGTAACGGCACACCAGGTGCGCACCGTCCTCGACGACGAAGTTGTCGGATACCCACTGCCTCTGGAGGTCCCGCACGCCGTCCTGGCCCAGACGGAGAAGGTCGCCGTTACCGCCGTCGGGAAAAGCTCTATAGATGTATCCGCACTCCGGACAGGTCACGTTCACGCCGTGGGCATGCGTCAGTCCGACGGCACTGCCGGACGCCACGTACGAGTCGTACTGTGCCTTCGAGCCGCCGTCGAAGCCCCACGCGGCACCCCAGCCCGGAGCGTGGAAGTCCGACTTCACCGTCGACGCTGTCCCGTAACTCGCGGTCAGGTACGCCGTTCCACCGGGACGGACCTTGCCCGAATGGACGCCCCACGCAAACGACCGGCGGTCGTCCATGTCCCCGTTGTCGACCTTCCAGTTGCCCACGAGGTCGAGCCCCTTCTTCCGCAGCGTCAGCGTCACGCGGTACACGCGCCCGCCCTCTACGTTGCAGTCTGAGAGATTGTCGTCGCCGAGGAGGAACCTGTATGCGAGCGACCCGCTCACTTGGCCGGAGCCGTACTCGCTCACGAACGCGGATACGGCTTCCGCCGAACAATTTACCTCGATGTACGTGCACAGCTGGCTCTTCACCCCGCCGACAGCGTCGTCGATGCTGCCCGGCGTCTTCAGGTAAGAGTCGCTGTTCCCCGTCAGAGGAGAGCCCTGGAGGTTCTCCGGTACGTAGAAGACCATCGTACCGGACGTCTCGCCCGACACGGTGTGGTCTGTCCCGTTGCCGGCAGAAGCGTCCCGCACGTCCGACGGATCCGCCGCGGCGCAGCCGCCCGCGAACGGGCGGAGCACCGAGTTGATCCTCCTGACACGCACGTCAGAAGGAGAGATGCTGTATGGATTCAGCTCGCCCGACGGAGTGACGATGTCCAGCTCTACTTTCGCGAAAAGACGACGCACCTCGATGCGGATGTTTCCGTCCGCACTCCCGTCGGCGGCATCCGCCGCCTCGGGGCGCATCCCGAGGACCTGTCCGAAACACGGAATTCCCCTGGATGAATAGGACGACAGGTCCGGAAGGATGTCGATCGCCTTCGACGACAGATCCCCTTCATTGGAAGGCCATGTCCACGAATCCCCTACCGCCGTAACCGCATAGAAGTCGTATTCCTTCGTGCGGTCAAGCGCCAGTGACGGGCTCGTCCCAGGGATATAGTCTGACACCAGCGTACCGCCGAGGTACACGCCTACGTGCACCTCGGTCATCCTCGACTCGTACGACGAGGCAGTACCAGATGTGGCTATCACACCCTTTGTCCGTACAGACGGAGCCGTCGTGATGACACCGTTGTCCAAAACAATGGTGAAACCGGAGCTCCGGTCTTCTGACTGAACAGGAACTTCGGGAACGGACTCCCTCGCGCATGACGCGGCCAGCGTCAGAAGTGCTGCGGCATAAATAAAAAATCTTCTCATAAAAAGTAACTCGTTATATGTCTATCTAATCATTAATCCTAATGAGTCCAGCTTCCCTGCACATCTTCCGCTTCTTATCATGGAACGTCGCCAGAAGCCTTTCCGGGCAATATTTCTCCATCTCATCACAAAGAGCAGAGCCAGAACCAGAATACAGTTACGTTAACGAAGTCTCTTTCATAAAGTTTCAGTATGTATGCGGGTTCATCTTTGAAGGCTGCTTTTTCTTCGTCGGTATATGGGGTATATAATTTCCAGTCGTGCAAGACATGATTTTTGAATCCCTCATATCTTCCATTATCGCTGAAAATAATTTTAGTGGCACCAGAAATAAAAGATTCCTTTTCTTTTTCGTTGGCTACAATTTTGATGATTTTCTCACTATTCCTGTAAGCAAATTGTCCGCCAGCTTTGTACATATCTACAAACATAATTCAGTAGGGATAACGTTATACTTTTTTCTCTCACTTTTCTATACTCGCTTCCATTTTAGTTCTTTACGAAAAATGGCGGATGCCGCTACCGAAGTCTTCCACTTCCACGCACATCCTCCGTTTCTCCTCATGAAACGTCGCCAGAAGCCTTTCCGGGCAATATTTCTCCATCTCATCATAGAAAGCCCTTATAAACCCCTTGACGGCGTCTGACGAGGCTCCCCCAAGGGCATATAACAGGAGGTCCCTGCAGAAGTCCTTGTCTTTCCCCAGGGGCGGCTGAACGTAATCCACCGGGACCCTTTCGAAGCCACAGCTCTCGAAAAAGGCCTGACGGGACGACGGCGAGATAACCGACGGGTCCGATGGCGGCGGGACCCTGTCCGGGTTTTCCATTTCCATGAAAACGGCTTTCAATGACGAACCGAAACGGGACCTTATCATTTCAAGGCCTTTGCCGGTAACGAGACTCCGCATGATGCCCCTTTTACGGCATTCCTTCCTGACCATCCCGTAGGTGCACAGGACAGCCCCGGCTTTGCGGTAGAACTCCCGCAGCAGCATGGCGTCGATACGGTCACCTCCCTCGGGGATCGTCACGATGGCTACGCTCGTCAGGGACTCCGTCGGGACTGCGATGGCGTCCATCAGGAGACCGAAGTCCTGCCTCTCGTCCGGGACCGGGAAGGAATCCTCGTACAGCGTCCGGCCGGAGGTCTCGAGAAGAGGCCGCCACCTGGCGATGTTCGTGGTATCGACAAGAAAGGTAGTATATCCTGACAAAGGGTCTTGCATGGGGAAACTAAAAGAGTCCGGAATAACCGAGCAGCCTTACGAGGAAGTGCAACAGGCCGAAGAAAAGCAGGATGATGCCGGCCACCCCCGCCACCATCCAGACCCATGTGTGATGGCTCGGGACCTGTAAACACATTCCTTTAACCATCTGGGACGCCTGCGGATAGACTTCCAGGAAAGGCTTCCTTATCAGTGCGGAATCCAGGGATGCCATATCTGATGCGATGTCAACGAGGCTTTCCGCACAGGAGACCTCATAAGGGGAACATGTGGGGTTTTCCTTGTCGGTCATCCCATGGGCTTCCGCAAAGAGCGCCGCACGGGAAACCAGTGGGGCCGCCTTGTCTGTCGTCAGAACGAGCGCCTGACGAAGCGGGACGAGGACCTCGGTCTCATAAGTGTGAGTGCGCTGCCAGTCGGCAACAATCAGAGAAAGGCCGAACAGGGCCATCAGGGCGAAAAAAATGTTGCGGATCTTTTGCATATCTTAAATGAAAATGACGCCTGATTTCTTATTGATTTTCTCCAAGAGGGCTTCCGAAACGGTCTCCTCTGTGATGGCCGTTTCGCCCCGTGGGCCGATGGAAGCGATCCTGATACGGACGAGCCCTTGGCCGGCATTCTGGTCGACGACCTCAGCGCCGACTCCGCGGCTACGGAAAAGAACGAGGTCGCCCTTTTTGAATTTTGTCGTACTTCCTGACATAAACATGATGCCTTCTGCTATTTAAATGAATACTCGACGGAATTCGTCTTCCAATAGTCAAACGTCTTCCCGTTCACGATACAGTCATTGATCTTCCCGTCCACGTCTTCCAGGAGGCTCTCAATATTGTTCATCATGATAACCGTGAGTTCCCTCGGCCGGTCTACCGGAACAATGTCAATGTCGATGGTAAACTTGCGGGTAGCCACGAAGGAACTCACCCAGTCCTCTACGTCGTTGTACTCCGCTATGAGAATCTTCGTATCCTTGCCTACGCTGAACACGGTGTGCTCCATGAATGTCTTCGAATTACTGGCCATCCAGCTGTGCGCCCTTACCTGCACCCCTACGCGGATCCTTCCCGGCGTCGGAAAGTCGGTTTTCAGGTAGACACCCGTATTGTCCCACGTGAAAGGCTTCGATTCGTCCAACGGGAGAAAACCGCAGAAGACGCGTCCTCCGGGCGTAGTCTTCGCCGTGAAGTCCTTCCAGTAAACTTCCCCGTCACCCATGACGGCCTCGACGGCGAAACCGAGCGACTTTTCCCCTGCGAACCACATGGACAGGTCGCGGCCCGGCTTGACAACTTCCGTCAGGCCACCCCTCTCCTTCATCGTGATCCGGTACTCCATCGGCGAGCCTCCGGTGAATCCCGGAGTGAACACATACGGATAATCGTCACGGAATACGGTCCCCTCCAACGGCTTCCCGTCCTTCGTACGGAAGGTAACCCTGTCCGAACGCTCATAGATGCCTCCCTGCTGGGTGTCCCATTCAGTCTCCCCTTCACCTGCATCATTCGATGCCGGTCCCTTGAAAGACAGCCGTGTCGGCATCCATGAACGGAGAACCGGATCGGCATAACCGTCAAGGGCGACTCCGTCAGTATCCGTATGAACGGAAAGCACTACATCGGCTCCGGCAAATAGTTCCGCTTTCGAATATCCTCTAAGGATAGACGAGAGGCTGCACAGGGCAATCCCTCTTGAAGGGCTCAAGATGTCCTCTCCGGAGAATCCTATGGGATACCCCGACCTGGGGCCGCCTTTCGGCGTGAACGTGCCGACATACCTTATCGGAATCGAGAAGGAATCTTCCCGAAGATAATCCTGGATGGTCTCCGCGCGGTTATCGAGAAGGAGACAAAGGGACCCGCCCGCGAATCCGCCTTCGGACTGCCAGCGGTCAGGCACTGCAACCCTGACCCTGTAGAGCTTCCCGACGACAACCTCGTAATCCCTGGACAGATGTCCGGCCCACGCGCGCAGGGTGGTCCGGCCCGTCCGGACGGGAGTCAGGTAACAGCCGCCGTCGAGAGACGGTTCGAATGAAAAGAGCGGACCCCCGATCTCCTGTATTCCGGTCTGGGGAACGGTCCCGCCAAAAGCGGATGGATCATAGGATACCGTCAGGGGGAACGTACGGGTCTCCGGTATCGTGATAACCGAAGGCAGTCCTATGAGGCGCACCTTCTGATTCCCGTCCGTACCCGCCAAGGCGGGACGGGACTGGGACAGTGAAAGGGAATGGCACAGGGAGAGCGCGGCCCCCGCCAGGAGGATCGCGCCGACGAATCTGCGTATGTGCCATTTTCTTCTCATGATACTTGGAACGGGGGCCGGATTCGAACCGGCGACCTCTTCATGCACCTTCTTTCAAGGCTGTATCAAGGCGAAAGAAACCAAGATACGATGAAGCGCTCTTCCACTGAGCTACACCGCTAAAAAAAATGAAAGGTAGATTCGTTAGGGAACGATGTCGTCAAAAATGACTCCCGTGCCATCTTTGTGGATGTGGCTGCTGGTCAAGACGCCGGTACTCCAGTCGGTGACACTGACATCGACACCGATGACGTCATGACCAACGTATTTGTTCGGGTCGTCCGCACCAAGGCCGGAGATACTCACTCCGTTGACCGTATAAAGCCGGTTCGAAGCCGTCCCCTGCAGGCCGATAGGGTACCACTGTGTCTTTCCGCCGACTTTGGCCTTGATGACAAGTTTCGTTACGGCATCCTTCCCGTTGACAGACGATGCCGCGGAAGAGGCGTTGGGGTAACCGTATAAGGGCAACGTCCAGGATGTCGCCCGGAGCATGTCATTTTGCTCGGATCCGGTCTTTGCGGCAGTATCGAAGTTCCATAAATACGCCCCGTCCGACATCGAATAGGCCGTAGTCGGGGCGTACGTCTTCGGGACGTTAATAAGGTAAGCCGCCTCGAACGAACCGCCGGCCGCCGCCCCTGTAAAGGTCGGCGCCGCGGCGATGACAACCTTGTAGACATCCCGGCTGACAGACAACGATACCTGGTCCGTCGAGGGTTCGATGGTGACGATCCGCTTGCCCTTCATGAAAAAGGCTCCTGGGGCGTTCTGTGCAAACTCCGGATGGTAAGCCTCGCAGGCCGGCTTGCTCGTCAGCGTCGAAAGGGCTCCGGAAGGAAGGTTCGCAAAAGCATAGACGGTCTTTTCGTCCATGGTAAGAGATACGGGATTCGTGATGAGGGCTCCCGTCGTGTGAAGGGATGCCTCCAGGGCTCCGTCTGTGTTGAACACGATGACGTCCAATGACGAGACGGCCTTGTCGGAGTCCGTCTGCTTGTCGGCCTTCGTATCAAGATCACCGGAAAACACGGTGAAGGTCACATCGGCCGAAAGGCGGCCCGTGAAGGCCTTTTCATTGTCCTTCGTGCAACCAAGGCAGGCGATCAGCGCCGCCGAAGCAATTATGGAAATTGTTTTTCTCATGGCAAAAATCTCAATGCTTTTTTAATTTTCAACCTTCCAGGTCTCATTGTCCGGCAGACCGGATACCGGTCCGTACCCCCACGGAGTAACGCTCACCGAGAACGACGCGGCTTCCTTCAGCACGAGGTCGTTTGGATTGAGGGAACCTGTTTTTGATATCTGGATTGAGGTAATGGAGTAGACCGTATTCGGAGTGGTCGCCGGAAGCGGAACAGGATACCACCATATGTATCCGCCATGGGAAACCTTGATCGAGAGCTTTGTCGTGAAGTCCTCCGAACCGTCCCCTTCGTTTGTCGCGTTGGGATATGCGTAAAGGATTTTGTTCCAGTTCGTCGCCGTACACATGTCCGTCTGTTCCGCAGACGTTGCGGCGACATTGCGGAAATTCCATAGACGGGAAGCGTCAAGGATGGAATAGGAGGCTGTCTCCGAGTAGGTCTTCGGGACGTTGACCATGTACATGCCCTCGAACGTCGCCCCGGCCATCTCGCCCGAAAAGACAGGCGAAGACAGGAGCTCGACCTTGAGGACGTCGCGGCGTACGGGTACGGTTACTGTCGTCGTCGCGGTGGTGACGGTCTGCGTGATGGTCCCTTTGGCGATGAGTCCTCCCCTTACGTTCTCAGCAAAGGGGCGGTGCCAGGTAGGAAACTGGCTCGCTCTTGCGAGCGAGGAGACCGCCGATGCGGACGCGTTGGTTATGCACCAGAACTCCTTCTCGCCGAGGGTGAGTGTAATGCCGGTTATTTGCGTTGCGCCGGTCTCGATGTGGCCGCGGTATTCCAGCAGGCCGTCCGAAGAACGGAAAATGAATACGTCGAGAGAGTTGACGGCCTTCTCCTGGGCCGTCTGGTTCTCGGCCTTGGTCGTTACGTCGTCGACACTTATGTTGAGGGTTATTGTCGCACTTCCTGACTCCGGTTCCCCTGCATCCTCTTTCCTGCATGAAGAGAAGAAGACGCCGGCAATGCATGCGATTAATATAAGACTATATCTTTTCATTGGGAAAGTGATTAAATATTTTCAGAAATGACGGTTCCTGTCCAGTCGCGGACGGTCAAGGAGAAGGTTATATTTACTTCCGTGGATTCCACGTCCGGGGAATCGCTCCCCGATGTCTGGAGGTTAACGGCGCTGATTTCGTACCAATAACCCGGATACATGGAAGGGATCGTTATCGGATACCATTTCTCCACGCCGCCGATTTCTGCGAGGATAGCCGCACGTGTGCAGCGGGAAGTCCAGTAGTCTTCCACCTTTGACGATGCCTTTACGGTCGAAAGCGGTGTATGCGAGTCGGGATCGGATGCCAAGCGGTAGTTGGAATAGCAATACATGTTGTACGTGTTGGTGTCGGTTTCTCCCTTGGCCAGCACGGTCGTAAAAGACTCGTACATCACGGAAGGCATCGTTCCCGTGGCAAAAGTGGAACCGTTCTGGGACGGCCATCCCGGTGTCCCGGGAATAAAAACGGCCGCAGGATTACGGATCAACGAGTAGTATGAGTTCAGTCCCGGATCGGGAAGAGCGTATTCAAAATAGAACCATTCCGCGGAATAGGATGCCCTTTCATTGGCGTTGATAAGGTAAATCCCCTTCAGAGTGATCGACGCATCCGAATACAGCAGGTCGTTCTTGATGTTGGATACGGAAATCCTGCTCATCTCCCTCTTCAGGGAGACTACCACGTTCTGGTCCCGAAGGACGGACCCGCCGAACGAACCGTAGCCGAACATGAGCGGGGCGGAAGGATCGTCGTCGCCGATGGTTAACGACGGGGCCCCTTCGCCGTTCTCGAACGCTGACGTAACTCCACTCGACATGCCGTTCGCAATGGCGATGTACATAAAGTCGTTATATTCTTCCGTGTCGGAGACTTCATCGATGTCCATCTTGATCTGGTTCGTGCCAGTTGCATGTCCGACCTTGGTCGGCCTGTGGTTTTCCAGGAGAATGTTGTAATAGTAATCTTCCTGGCCATACCCCTCGTCGGCAAGGAGTTCGCCTTTATTGTAAAGAAGGAGTGTCCATTCGTTGATGTTGACCGTTTCCCCCGTCGGATTCGCTTTTGTCTTGAGCGACGGATCGGCTACGGTAAAGGTCAGAGTCCGTTTCTGCGTCTCGTCCAATCCTTCCTTCTCCCGTCCGTCCGAAGGTGCTTCAATGGATTTGGAACAGGATGCCGGAAGCAACATCATCGAAAGAGTGAACAATGAAATGATATTCTTGAAATACATACCCTTATTCTGTTTTTTAAATTAAAATTGCATGCTCGACCACTGCCCTTCCAGGCTCGCTTCACCGTCATTGAGCACGAGCGTCGCGAAGATGTTCTGGCCCGGCGCCCAGTCGTCGGAAAGGAGATCCTTGATTTTTGTAACGAAAGCCCTCTGCATAACGATACCCGTAGCCCTGTTTTTTGTAATGACCGACACTTCTATGCGGGTGTTGGATTCATCCGCCCGTCCGTCACATGTGAAGAAGTACACTGCCGGCGAACGCTGGCGTGTCAGCATCGCCTGTTGAAGGGAAACGAACTCCCGCTCCGTCGGGGACAGGATGTAATCCCTTGCCCCTTCACGCAGGAAGGCGCGGGTCCAGGGAAGATATTTCCCTTCGGGAGCGATGACTTTCACCTGATACAGGTTTGCGCTCCACTGTAAAAGGGAAGTCGCGTCGACGCGCAGGCCGATACGGTCCGCCGCAGGGGAAAGGTGCAGCTTTACGTGACCGACAGACGACGTGTCCGTCGGCTGTGCCGGAATCTCGACGAGCATATCTTTGTCCAGCCTGGATGAAGCCATTATCCATGCACCTTCCTTGTGTAACGAAGCCGCGGACAGGGTATCCAGGTCGTACATGATGGAATTCAGCTCCTGGATCGCGGCGGTCGACGGAAGACGACACTCCCCGATGTTCCCCACGACGGCTATCCTGTACGTTTCCCCTTGATGAAGTTCCGGAAAACGAAGTTCTGATGAAGGGATTGCATTATAGCGCTGTCCCAGAAGACGCGCACCGGACAGATCAAAAATGTATATGTTATAGTCGCTGATGACGCTGCCCGCCGGTGAAGGGACGACGGTAATAAAGGCGCCTTCGCCTTCGTAGTCATACTTTTCCTTCCTTGTGCATCCCGAAATGAGTGCCGAGAAGAAAAGGACCATGACGGTAACATAGATTAACTTGCCTTGTTTGAACATTTCTTGCATAACCATTCGAAATAAACTGTTCGTGTCATTTCTTTTGATAACCCGGAGCGTGGGGCGCCGAAGCGCCCCGTCCGGGGGAAAGAGACCGAAGACACGTGGACGGCCACTTCCTTAATCAGATCACTATATCGCCGAAGTTCTGCCCGGGATCCCAAGGCAGAATGCGCACTTCCATGTCGCACCTGGCGACGTCAATCTTAACCGTCACATCGTCGAGGTCACGGCGGAACCAGTCGTAACCCGCCCTGTAGATAGCCTTCCCTACCTCGTAGGCATACTCTTCATCTCCACGCGTACCGTCCGGGTTTTCGGAATACAGACGAAGAATCAGGGAATTGTCTCCCTGACGGGGGATACGGACCTCGAACCGCTCCGGCGTCAGCCGGCGTGGCTTTGTGCGGAACTTGCCTTCAATGGCGGAGAGATCCGCCGTAGATATGCCCGACCAAGTGCCCTGAATTTCAAAGTCGTATTGCCTCAGGGCGTCAGGGCTTTCAAGGACCAGGGAAAGTGTACACCACTGCTTGTGAAGGCGGACCGTATCCCTCGCGCTCTCCCCCGTACAGTCGACGATATCCGAGTGCATGTACAGGGAATCCGCCTCGTAACCCTCTGGAAGGGTTATGCTTCGGCCGTCGAGGGCCGGTTTCATATGAACGCGCCCGTTGGCCGCACTAACCAGTGTGTTGCCCTTGGGGACCGAAACAATCACCCAGTCGGGCGCGCTGTAATCGGACGGAGATATGGTCTCCATCTTTACCACAGAGCCCGTATGGGCAACCACATCCAGCCAGAGGCCCGAATTGGGCATCCGCATTTTCTCGGGAAGCTTATGAAGGTCGATGTAGAGGAAGCACGGACAGTTCGTGCGGTCCTCCTTGACCGTACAGCTTCCGGCCAGGCCCGTGATGGCAGCGAAACCTGTCAGGACAAGGGCCCAGCGAGACAAAACTCTTGAAAGTTTCATTCTTTTCATACTCGTAGTCTTTTACGTGCCTTTTAATTGTTATATCTATTGGCTCCGGGGAGGGCGGTCAGGCCCGCCCCGGAAATCCCCCGAATCAATCCGCGGGGGGCGCGGACGATATTAGATGGAGAAGTTGCCCTCGTCGGAGGTCTCGTTGTTGAACGAACCGGTAATGGCGCCGGTGTCCCAGGCACGGACCACCACGTTGTAGGTACAGTCAGCAGTCGTGACGGGCAGGAACGGGTTCGTGGAACCCAGACGGGTGATCGTCACGTTCTCGACGGTGTAGGCGTAGTTGGGCTGCACGTACGGGATGCTGATAGGATAGTAGTAGGTGTGAGGGGTGCCGTTCATGTTGATGGAGGTCTCGATGACGAGCTTCGTGGTCTCGTCAAGGGTGTTCTGGTCGGAACGCTGTGCGGCGGCACTGTTCGGATAGGTGTAGAAGTACTTGTTGAACGTGTAGTCCGCACGGTTGGTCAGGACACCCTCTCCGGCCGGAGCTTCGAACCAGGTCATGCCAAGGACGGCTGCATCGGCGGGCTTGAAGTTCGCACTGGTATTGGTATTGTCGTTCCAGGCGGCCGGATTGGAGAAGCGGTTCCAGTAACCGTCGTCGGCGGTGCTGCTGGCGGCAGGAACGGCATAGCTATAGTAATACGGCACGCTTGCGGAAGGTACAAAGCCCGGAGCAGCGCCGCTCGTGGCGGCAGCCGATGCGGCGTCAATGGCGTTCGGAACGGCCGGGGAATCGACGAGGGCGCGTCCGAAGACGTCACGCCAGTCACCGTTCACCAGGATGGAACGTTTGGGAACGTTCACCAGGTACACGTTCGTCACCTTGAATTCTGCGGCGGCGAGGGCCGGGCTGGTCAAGGCGGAGGCGACCTTCTCGAGCTTCACGCGGGCAACCAGTCTCTTGAGCTGGATGTTGATGGGGTTGGCACCCTGTACGAGGTTCGTACCGGAAGAAGTGGCGCTGGCTGCGGTCAGGTTAGCATCCGTACCGGCCATCATAAAGTCACACTTGCCGGTAGCCACGCTGTTCTCATTGAATTGCGTGATGGCGGCGAGGAACTGGTCCTCGGTGGAGATGGTGTTGGCCAGGGGCTGTCCGCCGGCGTTGTAGTTGTTGGCGGAGTTGGCAATCACATAGATATGCTTCAGACCGGTGGAGGTGTTGAAGCGGATCGTTGCCTTGTTGTGATTCGTTCCGTCAATCTCGGAAGCCGTAGCACTCTTGTAGCTCTCAAGCATCTTGAAAGCGATGGAAGAAGGACGGGCATCGAAGACAAACACCTCGACGCTGGAAAGATAATCTTCGGCGTTCTGGGTGGCCTGGTCGCCGTCGCCGGCGGCCTTGGTCACGGGAGTGCCGGAGATGTTCATGATAACCTCGCAGAGTTCCTTTCCGCCGTTTTGCGGCTCGTCAGGTTCAACTACGGATTCTTTCTTGCAGGATGCAAGGGAGAAGGCTGCGACGATGGTCGCAAAAGTGATGAGCACTTTTTTCATAATAAACTTGATTTTAAAAAATGGTTAAAACTGATTATGTAATAAAACTAAAGATCGAGTTTCGGGAATGGATAACGTCTCCATGGTTCAACAATCATATTGAACGAAACTATATTCGTCTCAACTGTACCGTTCGGGTCAGAGGCCCCCTTCCTGGTGACGGTCAGTTTCGGGATATAGTATGCCGTGTTTGGCTGAATCCCTTCAACCGTGATCGGATAATAGAAAGTTTCCCCAAGCGCCTCCGCTTCGACGACGAGGCGCGTTCTCATCGGAACGCTCTTTCCCTGGCCGTACTTGTCTTCCTTCTGAGGGGTCGGATTGGGATAGCAATAGAATGAACGGTTGAAGGCGACTTCGCTGCCGGCGGCTATGGGCGTTTCAAGTGTCTCGCTAAGCAGCGCGGCCGGGGCGCTTCCCGTATTGTAACATACGTTTCCCCATGAAGCCGCAGACCCGGTCTGGCTGACGACCTTGTAACCCCCCGTCACCGCATTGATGAGGTAAATTCTCTTCACCGTGAAGACGGCAGATTTCAGGTCGGTCTCCTGGAGATTGTTTTCAATGCTGCCTATCGTGATTTTTGCGGCCGTGCGGGTCACTCTGATAGTGGAAGTTGCATCGCCCCTGTATGAGACGCCCATAAAGCTTCCTCCCATAACAAATGAAGAGGATGCATTCTCTGAAAGGGTTGAGGTTAGATTCTGGACCTGATCCCACGAAAGGCTCCCGTCGGTGGCCTTGTTACAGATAGCATAAATATCTATGTCAAGGTTTCGCGTGATTCCGGTCACCTGTATGGACGTCAGCGAACTGCCTGTGGCGTTGTTCCAGGCTACTTTTGAACCGGTCGAGTGATTGAACACGTATATCTCCGCCCTGGAAATAACATCTTCATTAAGACCGCTTGCCTTTGTCTGGCCGGACTCGATAAGGAAATCCACCGTAACGGTCCCGTCCTCCGTGGCGGTCTTTACAGACTCGTCTTTCCGGCAGGACAACGAAAGGCCTGCCGTAAGAATAGCCAGAACTGGAATGATGTATTTAAAAATCCTCATGTCTCGTTAAATTACATTGTTATGTCTCCGGAACCATTGATGGTGTCTTTCCCTCCGGAATAGATCTTCGAGATGTCTCCATCCGTCCAATCCGTCACCTGAATTGAGTAGGAAATCGCCCCCGTTTCAGGAAGGCCTGGCGGGTCCTCCCATGGATTCAATGCGCCGGGACCGTATATCTTCACCGAACGAATGATGTAGGTCTTGTTGCGCTCGATGTTCGGGATCGCGATGGGGTAGAAATGCCAGCGGACAAGGTCCATGATATCCGGTCCGGACACCTCTGCCAGCGCAATGACCGCTTTCGTGGTGAAGTCCCTTACGTGCGGGTCCGCGGCCAGGGCTTCCTCCGTCCGCCGTGCGGCCGTGTTGGGAAAGCAGTACAGGATGTACGGAACATCGAGATAGGTTCCCCCGTTCTGTCCGGTGCTTGCGATGCCCTCTTGGGCATAACCGATATAGTTGAGCGTGGAGGACAGGCCGGACGAAGCGGCGTTCGGGTTAGATGTCCCGTAAGGATTGAACGTGTCCGCAGCCGAGCCGGAGGCGGATGGACGGGCCGAACCGATGAGGTCCATCGAACGCGGGACGTTCACGAGGAACAGGGCCGCGTAACCGTCGTCCTTAAAGGTGGGAGCGTATAATTGAAGATCCGGATTGCCGACTGGATCGATGAACCGCTGCTTGAAAACGGAATAGTCGATCTTTTTCGTGACGGCTATGCGGGCTGCATGGCGCTTGAGGTCGAAGGTAATGGTTTGGTCTTCGGTGATCGTGATGTCCATCATGTCCGTGGACATGGAAAAACGATACGGAATAAACGCGCTGTAGTCAGTGTCCCTGTTCAGAAAATCCAGACCGGCAAACGAATGATCGTCCACGTCCGCCAGACGCCATCCGGACGTGAGGTTCGGCGACGCCGTGGTCCCGAACGAGACCTTTGCCTCCGTCAGATCAGACTCCTCGTCGATGGTAGAATACACGCTTCCGGCATCCTTGTCAAGGTTCGCCAGGGCGTAGACGTGATAGTGTCCCGAAAGGACCTTGAGCGGTGCCGTCGAGTTGTGCTGGCTGTAAAGGCGCTTCCCTGTTTCCGCATCAAAGAAAAAAATGTCGGTCGAATACAGGACGTCCTCGAAGTCCGCCGCAGGCATCTCGGCGGCCTTCGTGTCGGCTCCGAAAGAGAATCCCACGCTGACCATACGGGCGGCCTCGGGGGCCTCCGGAACGGCTTCACGCGAGCAGCTGTGAAGGGAAACGAACGCCGCGATGGCGAACGGGATATATTTACAAATTCCTTTCATGGTATCTCGATTAATAGGTTACGTTACCGGAGGTGTCGACGCTTCCGCGTGAGCCGACCGTCTGGATACTCTTGACGGCACCCGTCGACCAGTCCTTTACAGTAAGCGTGTAGGATATCGTCACAGGAATGGTCGGGTTATCCGGTTCGCGGAACGGGCCCTCGGGTTCATGATCCGCATTAGTGCCGTAAGACTTGAGCGTCACGTCCGAAATGTCGTATATCTCGTTGCGCCCGATTTGTGGAATGACGATAGGGTAATACATGTTGCTGCCGTCGGAGGACAACTCAGCACCATTGAATCCGATGTAGACGCGCGTCATCTTGATCGTCTCCGTGTTCCGATTCGGCAGGACATAGGCTGTCAAAAGGAACTTTCTCCCGTCATTTGGCGGATAAACGAACGTTCGGCTGCCTGTGTAACGAGGATATGTTAAGTTTGAGCCCGAAGCAACCTGATCGAGACGCATGAAATCAAATCTCCGCAACTGCTGCTCCCCGTATTCGTCACTGGAAAGATCATCGAGGTCGGTGTCATACATATTCGCACCTTCCCCTTCGACAAACATCTCCGGAAAAATACCGTGACCGGTTAATGTCTGATAGCTCGCGCCGAGGTTGTCGTATCCCATTGCCGGGTTCCCGACGAGCGGGCAAGCACGGGTGAAACTCAATACGTCAAGCATGTATATACCGTCGTTCCTCTTATTCCAATGATACGGAGGAATCGGCAAGGAGCTGTCGAAGTGGATGTCGCGGATGATGATTTTTGACACCAACCGTTCAAGCTTCAGGGAGATGCTCTGTGAAGCCTTGTTGACGGCGATTCTTGTGATCGGCGACGCCATTACGAAAGCTCCCGGGAGATTATATGTACCTAAAGGGAAACAATCAGGAACATAAGTACCATCAGAGGAGAACGGTATGATATCATGAGACGTGCACAGGATCGTCCCGCTTTGTCCTCCAGTGCTCGTCGTTCCGTTCTGTGTCGACCAGGACGTGCCGAACGTAACGAGCATGCTGTTCAGGGCGCTTCGCGAAGTAATCTTTTTGTAATTTTCCGTACCATTGTCCTTGTCGATATTCGCGACGGCAATGACATCGTACAGGCCGAATTCTACATTATTCCACCCCGTAAACGGATCGCTGATGTCCAGTGGACAGGCATAATCGCTTACATAATGTTCGCTCCGCCAGACAAGGGCTCCGGTTGAAGCATTGAACGCGTAGATGTCCAGCGTCGTGACATAGTTGTCGATGTCTTCTTCCGACAGGCTGGCGCTGTCTTCGCCCGGATCTCCCGTCCAGCCTTTCGTCATGGCTTCGTCGTCCCCGCAAATACGGAACTCGACGCTGCCGGTAGCCGAAGTAACCTCGACGGCGGAAGATTCCTTCACGCAGGAAACCGACGCGAAAGCCAGAAAGGCAAAGACGGAGTATATAAAAATATTCTTCCTCATGTTTTCTTACGATTAAATAGTGATTGCGGATGCCCCTTCATCAACCTGATTCAAGCCACCGGAAATGATCTTCGACAGCCGCCCCGTAGACCAGTCCTTGACTTCGATGGAATACGAAATGTTTGAACGGTAGTTTGAGTTATCTCCCGGGTATACATATGGATCATCTGAGCCGGGACCGGTAATGGTCACGTTTCGGATCGTATACACCTCGTTACGTCCGATGTTCGGGATGGCGATAGGATAATACCAGCAGTGAAGAAGGGTCGGCGAAACTCCGTCGTCATAGTATACCCCAACCAGGAAGAGAAGTTTGGTGCAGCAATCCGTCGCAGTAGGATCGGCGGCCCGCTGCGCGTCAGTGAGCGCCGGTGCGGCGTTTTCGCAGACATAGTAGCCGAACCACTCCTCGCCGGGGTCCCAGGTTGCGTCATTGATAAAGCCCTCCGGGTTATATTTACCATATAACTTAGGAAACGTTGATAACGTCCTCCATGTGTACTTTGGATCAACACCGGCCTGCGTTCCTCTTGTATAGAGGCCAAATGTCTTTGGAATGCAGGACATGTACGGCCCGTGGTCCGAAACAAAGATTTCACTTTCCGAATAATGTCCGACAACCTCAGGGAGCGTCATTGCGAAATGCTCCTTGAACTTATCTGCCAATGACACCGTTCCCGTGAAGATGATTTTAGAGACCTGACGTTTCAGGGCAAGGTTCACGACCGACGGCGTGTACACAGAGATGGTCTGTTTCTGCGATGTCATCAGGAAGTGGGATTCCAATCCGAACAGATCGTCGTCGTCATCCCTGTTCGTAACGTAAGAGAAGGCGCCAAGTTGGGTCCCGTCTTGAAGAGCGTCCTGGCTGCCGAAAGTCACTCTCATCGACAGGAGGTCGGATTCCTTGGTTACTGTGGAATACAGGGAGGAGTTCCGCGTGTTCATGTTAGCCACGGCGTAAACATTGTATGTCTTTCCTTTCGCGGTGACCGTAAGCGGCTCCGTCGAATGGTGGCGCTGGTATGCCAGGTCCCCAGTAGAGGCGTCGAAGACGAAGATGTCCAGGTCGTCGTGGATTGTCTCCCGCTCTTCGACCGTCGGAGGGTTTTCCGGGTCATAGGTCCCGGCAGATTTCGTCAGCGCGTCCAGGGTCGAGACCGCGAACGACAGGACGGCCGTTTCCGGCCCTCCGGATACCGCCTCCCCCTCCTTACGGCATGATACCGCAAGGAGGAGCGGCAGAGCCGCTGCCAGTGAAAGGATGGACGATAGAGTTCTCATTTTCATGGCAGACAAAGCTTTTAGAACGTGAAGATACCGCTGCCGGGAGTCGTCTCGCTGTTGTACGAACCGACGATGGAGCCGTCCGTCCAGTCAAGCACTGTGACGGAGAAGCTCGCGGTGGCCGTGGACACGTATTCGTCCGGGGAACCGGAGCCGAGCCGCTTGAGTTCGATCCGGTTGATCAAGTAGGCAAGGTTCTCACCCATATTCTTGATCCCAAGCGGATAGTAGTAGGTGACACTGTTGATGGTGACGTCGACGACGACTTTGGTGATGTAGTCAAGAGCCATCTCGCTGCCCGCTTCCGGAGCATTGTTCGGGAAACCGTACAGGTAGTAACCTGCTGCAGGCTCGGTCCAGCTTCCCGCGTTGGCGATGGAACCGGTCGCACCCTGGTTCACGAGGGCGTTCACGGTGGCGATGTCTGCGGAACGCGTGGAAGAAGGACCGCTGCGCCAGTAGGATGCCGCCGCCCAGGACGTATTGCCAAGCGTACGGGTCACATTGTGGAGGTAGATGCCGTTCAGGGTGATGGCGCCGTAGGACAGCGGCAGGCTGTTCTTGACCTCCTTCACCTGTACACGGGATACGATTCGCTTCATCGTAATGGACCCGAGGTTCTTGTCCGTAGCGTCAACATTCACGTCCGCCACGGCACGCATGACGAATGCGTCGCGAGAGGTTGCGTTCGAAGCGAAGGTCCATGCCACGGCGTTGTAGTCGTCGATGGTGCGGATGCCGCTCGCAAACGACGCCGGCATGTTCGCCGTAAAGACGACTTTCTTCTGCCCACGCGAGACGGTGATGCTGCCGGACTGCGAGGTGGCGTTCGGAGTGTAATAGGCATACGCCTCGAGCTGTTTGTAAGCCGCCGAGGTCGTCTCGTTGTTGAACACGAAGACGTGGAGGTGCTTCATCGTCTCCTCGGCCGTCGTGGCCTCGGTCGTGGCTTTCGTTACGGGAGCCTCGCCGATCGTGAAAGAAAGGACAGAATCTTCCACCCGGTTGATTTCTTCAATCTGGACGTTTTTGTTGCAACCGACGGTCATTGCCGTCATCAGGGTTGCGAGCGCGAAATAAATTTTCTTCATGATAATGAATATTTTTGTTTTTAAAATTTTTCAAGGGGTTCCGGACGGATGGTCGTTCCCGCCCGGAACTTTAACGTTATGTTTACTAAAAGTGGCTTATGTCCGCATCGCTGCGTCCTTTCGCCTTTGTTTCCGGACGGACGGTCGGGCCCGTCCGGAAAAGATAATTGTTAAACCTATTTATAACTAAAAACTATGAAGGTTCATGATAATGGTTTTATGTGTCTTACAAGTCTACAGGAATGTCATCCTCCGCTCCGACCTTGTCAAGCCTGTATCTCTTTATCAGCTCGGAAATCTCCGGGTCGAGGTTTCCCCTGAACTTGTAAGACGGGTTCTTCTGGATACTCGACATATATCTCTTGACGGCGGCCGTGCTGTTTCCTTTTCGGGCATATACCAGTGCAAGCATATAGTCTACCTCAGCCGTCTCAGGGAGCTGCTCAAGGATGTCCTGCGCAGACACGTTATAATCCATCGCGCAGTAAGCGACGGCGAGATTGTAGTCCGGCGAGTACGGGCGGAGCTTCGTGATGGCCAGTTCGTAATCGCGGTCCTTCAGGGCTTCTACGCCGGCCATATAAGCGGTGTCGAGGACGGTTGAATGAACGGTGTCCTTGACCATCCCACGGCGATGCATATGGAAGGTAAATTCCACGGTACGGAGGCGCGGATACAGGGTTTCGCGGACGTGCTTGTACCATGGTCTCCCCTGCATCTGGCGCTCAAGGGCGTCGACGTCGCCGATGGAGGAACGCATTTCCTTATAGTCCTGCTTGTCAGCGTCCGTAAGGGTTTCGTCCTTCTCGACGAGCTTGTCGAGCGGATCCCAGTTCTCGGCCCTGGAGGTCGACTGGAAGGTGATGTCGGCCGCCTTGTAGGCACTGCTCATCTCGGAAGTCTTATAACTGTCGTCGACGCTTACTGCAAAACCGGCTTCCCGGCGCATCGAGTCGGCGACATGGCGCATGTAGTCCTTAAAGTATCCCGTCACACTCTCCGCGCGGGCCTGGGCCAGCTTGGCATTCGTGATGATACTTCCTTCCGGTGAACACGAGGCCAGGACGTTGATGGAATCCATCTCGAAGGTCTCGTTATCCAGCAGCCCATGGAGGTTCTTTTTGATCCGGGCGATCTCGGTCGCATTGTTCGACAAGTCAAGCTTCACTTCGGAACGCCCTTGCTCGAAATCCACCCAGCAGGCAGAGTTGGCCTCCACCTGGCGGTAGACGATCATTGAACGGTACTTGTTCCGTCCGTCCGTGAAGGATGAAAGGGACGATATGTAGAACGTGATCGGATCGGTCTGCGGAATGCTGTAGACCTTCTCCGGCCCTTCGAATATCTCTCCGGCCAGGGTTACGTCCGCGCGTTTCAGCTTCGGGCGCGTGTTGATGGTCTGAACATATGCGTACGTCATGCCTCCGTCTGGATTGGTGATGATCGTGTCAAGACGCAAGCCTTCAGTCCGGATGGGGGCCTTGACGTACTTATGGAACATCTTGTCTTTGTTGCGGATCTTACGGCGGTTATATCTTACCCTCATCCAGTTCGTGTAGTGATCGATCGCCTGCTGGCCCGTCACGCCGAGATCGGATTCGAAAGTTTTGGGGTCGACCGTCTCCATGGAATTCTTGTATTTGGCCAGCGAGGGGATATTTCGTTCAATGAAGGTCTCCAGTAAATGCCTGTTAATGAAGACGGTCGTGTCTGTGATAATACTGTCAATGTACTTCTGATACAGCTGATAACCACGGAGTTGGTCCTTGCGGTAATCCTTGCCCGTGACGTAAATCGGATCGAGGTCGGAGGTCTCTCCGAGGAGCGTCATCTGAGGATAGAACCGGAGCTGCCACTTTGAGTCGAGCATCTCCTTCGGAACGGTCACGTCGAACTTCAGGTCTATCTTCCCGTGACGCTCGGCGATGTTCCGGAAACGGGCCGTCACGACGGCGGCGTTGATGACGTCGTGGGCAACCATCTCGCCGTTCTCGTCCTTCACGGCGTCCATGACCGTCACCTGTTTCCCGAAGAATTCAAACGAGACGACGGAATCCTTCTTTGCCATCGCGTCGATGTCCAACTCCCCGTCCGGACGGTAGGCATAGTCGTCGGCGATGTTGATGTCCGCTTTCATCTGCTGTTCCTGGAGCTGCTTTACTTTCTTCTGCGAGGCGCAGGAGAAAACCGCAAGGACGGCAGATACGGCAATAATAATTATCTTCGTGTCTTTTCTCATACCCCTTCCGTTCCGTTAAAAAATGTATACGATTGAAACCAGGATGTCATTGGGCATCACGAAGAAACGCGTCCCGGAATCAACGGTGCGACCACAGCGGGGGCAGTTGTACTGGTTGTATGACTCCACGCCAGCCCAGACTCCGACGCCGAATTCAATGTTCCAATGACCGCTGATGAGATAGGTGTACCCTAACGCCACGCCGCCGCCAAACGCATCCGCCTCGGTAACATATTTGTCCCAGATACCTCCACGGTTATACTGCTGGTATTGGGCCTGCGCCTGGATAAACCATCCGGCATAATAATTCCAAAACCAGTATCTGGGGCCGAGGGACCAGGTGATGTTACGGTTCTGCATCTGGTTCTCAGGATCCCCGTTTGCGCGGAAGGTCCACGGGTTGTACTTGAACGTTCCCTCGATGCTCCAGTGCTGATGAACGGCGACGTCCGCACGAAGGTTCATCGTTCCGAGGGCGATATAGTCCGGAATGTTTGTCGAAAGGGCAAAGATGCCTTTCTTTACCTGAGCGGATGCGTCAGGGGCGATGACCCCTGCGAGAAGCAGCGCCGATACGGCGAATTTGATGATATTCTTCATATAAAAAACTCTTTATTGCTTTTTTATGGAAAAGCTCCCGTTAGCCGGGACGGTACCCGTCATGACAAACGACCGGTGGTCCGTGAAAGATTCGTCCACCGTTGCCGTAGCATTGAATGTATCGATAACGAATTCATACGGAAACGCTTTCTCCACTTTTGTGTAAACTGTGTCCTTTCCGATAGTCTGGCCCGTC
>Ga0256404_1004512_pt1 | contig 26209 bp, 25 predicted proteins | sample RumenRJG_01DNA_FD_185990 | JGI IMG/M metagenome (GOLD analysis project Ga0256404, IMG submission 185990) | Bovine rumen microbial communities from Lethbridge, Alberta, Canada - RJG_01 | ecosystem: Host-associated > Mammals > Digestive system > Stomach > Rumen | place: Canada: Alberta | collected...
TCGTAATTGCAACTTTGAAGGGCATACTTCAGAAAAGACTTTGTTCTGTCCTGTCCCGTCATATTTGCAATCTTCATTGCAAAATAATCCGCCATACCTTCTGTAAACCACAAATTCTTATTGAGCGTATCGGGAGTCACGATATCAAGCTGATACTGATGAATAAGCTCGTGTGCTACGAGAAAAATGGTTCTATAGTCATTTTCTGAATTCTTGATGGCAACGGTTATATTTCCTTGCGTAGAGAATGAACCAGAGTCATTTTTAGGCAAATCATTATCTGCCTTCACAAGGGAAAGTGTGATGTTGGAATGAAGCTGTCGCTGAAAGTGACTATACATATAAGAGCCTGTATATTGAATGGCACGTGCCGTGTTCGTAATATCTCTTTCAGTAATTCCGTCAGAAGTGATAATGTTCACATTGACATTGGCAAAAGCGACTTGGCAGGGGAAAATAACGAGCGACAGCAGAAGAAAAAATATTTTTTTCAAGGAAATCACTCCTATTTCTCAGAAAAGAAAAGCTCCTGCGTTGCAGGAGCCAAAAAGATAAGAGGAAAGAATCACTTTGAAGTGGAATCATCTTCGTCAATCTTGACGTAGAACTTTCCACCCGAGATCTTCCTCGCGAGATGAGGAATCTTGAGCCCATTCACCTCGACTTCCAACCCGTCTGGAGAAGCCGTCAGCTTCTTCTTGAGATCGGTCCATTTGACCGATTCTTTTGTCTCAATGAATTCATCGAGATTGTTAGTCTTGATGAATTCAAGGAGAGCCTTATTCGAGGCCGACGGTTTATCTTCCCCAGTGGGGAAGATAAACTCCGCACGAGACGGCGACCATCCCGCGGTTCCTCCGATAAGATGGAGGGACTTTTTCTTAGTCCCGTCCAGCTCCTTGTGGACAAACCCCACAAGGAGACTTTCGAAGAACTCCTTCGAGTTCTCATGAGAGCGCGACTGCTCGCTCTCCCACTTGTCGACAAGTTCGAGCTCCTTGCGAAGCTCTTCCCGCTGTACCTCTGCGGCAGCGTGAATCTTGTCAAGTTCCTTCTGCTCGTGGCGGATGTGGCGCATAACTTTGTTTGCGTCACAAATGTTCTGAGCAGGCGCATACCCGCAGTTGTTAAATACGACAACTGGAGTTACCTGTGCGGCGGCAGAAGAGGGAACCTGAGCCTGATGAGCCTGAGATACATTTGCGTTTGCCATAATATATATCCTCCTTCACGCTTCGAACAAGAAGCGTAATACATATACGATTTCTTTCTGTAGAAACCGTTTCTATATATATTGTCCGAGGGATGAGAAAATCGGCAAAGAAAAAGAACGGGATTTTTTCGATGATCCGTTCTTCAAAAATCACGATTTTGGATAAGCAAGTGCTTCGACGCGCCGAGCGCTCCGTGGATACTAGTGCTCTGATCTATATCTATATTTCCGTGTATCTACATTCAAAGTTCCGATATTCTAGTTTTTTATATATACAAGTATGTTCTATGTACTTAATATCCTCTGTCTAATTTCTTGTTATTTATATGTATTGACGCCTTGTGTGATTGCTGTGATGAAGAAGAAGGGAGAAGAGAGGAAGACCGGCTGTTTCCCAGTTCCTGCGTTCTCCCTACAGCCTTCAACCAGCGATTCTGTTGTATCAGCTGTTCCGTTCGCTCTTGGTGTCTCTGTTGTTCGTTCTGCACGGCAAAGAAGCAATCTGTTGAACCGACGTTTCAGACTCTAACGGACAGCCTGCATCCAGCGCCTGTTTCATTTGCGATTTGACTCGAACATGCGACCGAACAAAACGTTCCTTTTTCTTGCCGTGAGCCTTTTGCTTCACACTCATCCAGCTGATTATCGAAGAATCAGAATTATCGAGCCGCATCTAGGGGGCGGAAGCCATAGGCTCAAACGGAACGCCTGTCTCATCGAACCGAGATGCAAAACATCGAAGATTCCAAATCTGATAGGCTTCCGCATCACCGCGTCGGCGCTGCTTGTGATAAGCAGTTAAATCTATCGGCAAATGAGCAGAGTTCTGCCTGACACCAGACTACAACAAAGCATAGTACAGGTGTCAGGCTAGAACTCACACCAATGGCATTGGCAGCTTGCTTAGTTCCCGTGCCGTTACCGGCAACAGTGTATCCTTCATCGTTACAGAAGATCCCAGCTCCTCCAGATACAAGCGTTGGCCATTTCTGGTCAACAATCTTCCCACTATCATCCGTTTAATTCTTGGGACGGACGACTCCCCCTATGCAATACACCATCGAAGCAAGGAAGATGGCTTTCGGGCGTTGCATCCTCACACCTGGAATCCCGTCCTATTGCAACCACTATTTCTTGTGCCGCCGTGGGGGCCTCATCAGCACTGGCGGTAGGTTTTTCACATCTTCCACGTCGGAAAATGTGTTTTCGTGTTTCCCCTAGACCACGACCCCTGACTGCTCGCAGGGCAACACGGGATAATCCCGCGACCACGTTAGGTTGGACGCGCTGTTCCAAAGAACCCACGACGCCACAAATCTCCTCGTCAGCCAAGCACTCCTTCCGCTATGAGCACCTGCATAGATGCTCAACCTTCCGAAGCCGTTATTCCGTTGTCGGTAGATGAATCGATGTGATAAATCTTTCTGTTCATCTCGTTTGACGCTATTATAGCAAAATCGTTTCGCAAAAGATTCGAATCTCCAAAATCCATCCGATTTTTGCGAAAATATCTGCTGACATAGAGTACCAGAAAGAAAAAAGAAGCCTGCCGCCACAAAGGCAACAGACTTCTTGAGATATAATATTTGATTTCGGTTGGCTTCATCGAACAACGGGCGTTCGCCAAAATCGTGATTTTTCGAGAACGAATCAACGAAAAATCCGCGTTCTTTTCTTTGTCGGTCAATTCTTCCCCAAAATAATTGTGTCATTATTGCCATTTGGTTTGTTCGTCACAGGAATATCGAGACCAGCATCCTTGATTCTTTCAGCTGTATCCTTATCTCTTACCATAGCAGAACTGCTGGCAGATGTAGAAGAAGAATTAATGACGTTCACTTTGAACCCCTGAGCTTCTAATGCAGAAGCGACTCTCTCGCTCGCAGAATCGTCTCCTGACGCATTTACGACAGTGATAGAGGGACGAGTATCAACAGACTTTTGAATGACATTCTGCGGACTCTCAGGCTCTCTACTGGCGTTTGCTTCATACTCCATTGCTTTTTGGAAAGCCCGTTCATCTTCTCGTTCTTCCATTTCGGCTCGCTTGATCTTTTCAAGCTCTTCTTTGCTTTTCGGAGAAACGTCTTTTTCCCAAGAGACAACGTTGATGTCAATCATATCTCTGTCCTTGAACAGACCATCGTCATCTTCATCCGAATTATCGGCAGATGTATTCGTATCTTCTTTCTTTGCGAGGATTTCCTTGTTCATGAGGAAATCGTTGGCCGCTTCCAGTTCATCTTTCATCTTCTTACTGTCAATAACCCAGTAACTGAGGTCATTAATCATTTTAGGAGTCCCAGGAAGCGTCATAGAGTGAATTTCAAGATTTTGGACATTTTTCATTACAGAAACAAGCTTCATGCAGTCAGCAAAAGCGAGGTCAGTATCAATGTTCCTATAGATACTTGAAAGAATAGATGGGAGACGAGGAATATTTTCAACAGAAAGAAGCTTATCTGCAACGGCTTTCAGAAATTTTTGTTGACGCTTTACTCGTCCGATATCTCCCTCGGTGTCGCGATAACGGACATATTCGATGGATTTTTCGGAATCAAGATGCTGCTGTCCCTTTTTTAGATTAATCAAGAGACCTCCATTATCATCCCAGTCATCTCTGTAATACATATCCTTATCTACGTCGAGATCAACGCCGTCAATAGTATCAATAACGTTGCGGAAACCCTTGAAATTAAATACGAAATAATTATCAATATGGATTCCGACTGTTTTTTCCACCATCTGTTTCGTCAGTTGGACGCCACCATAAGCGAAAGAATGGTTGATTTTTGTTTCTCCGTGAAGAGGAATAGGAACACGGGAATCTCTTGGAACGGAAATCAGTTCAGCTTTCCGTGTAGCTGGATTTATGGAAAGAATCAGGATTGTATCTGAACGACCGACATCATCATCGCGCTGATCTACGCCGAGGAGTAAGAAGTTCATTACCTTGTTTTCTACAGGCTCAGAAGAACTTTCCAGAGCATTTTTTTGCGAAGGATGAGAAAGGAAATAGTTCGCCGCAACGCCGATACCGATGGAGACGAAAAAAAGCAGAAGCAAGACAACAGCCTGCTTCTTGTGTTCGCGAAAATAATTCATCGAAAAAAACTCCTTCCAGAAAAACAAAAATAGCCGTAGCGTATTTAGCTACGGCAATTTTAGCAAAATCGGCGCGAAAAGTTCGATCAGTATCCGAGGCGATTTTGTAGGCTAGAGTAGAGATCACTATATGTATTCTCTACTTTGGAAACATAATTGATTGTCTCGCTGTACGGCGGAACTCCTCCATACTGCCAAACAGCGTTCGGGCCTGCGTTGTATGCAGCGATAGAATCGGTCACAGGATCAGCCTGACCTGAAAAATTATTCAGCTGTGTTGCAATGTAACTGCATGTCCCTTGAATGTTCTGTCCTGCATCCCAAGGATCGACACCCAAAGACTCTGCTGTCCCCGGCATGAGCTGTCCTAAACCAATCGCTCCAGCAGAAGAAACAACCTCTGGATTAAACGAGGATTCATTGCGAATGATTGAAGCAATTAGCAGAGGATTTACTCCATATTCATAGGAATAATATACGACTGCTTGAGCGATATAGTTTGCCTGATCTGAGCTCAACGAGGGATTGTTTTGGAGAGCGTAGTCATAAATAAGCCCTTGAACAACAGAGGCAGGAACAGACTGCGCGTGTACTACTGGTTCGGCGGGAATGGTTACAGCAGTTCCGCTGACAAGGACTGTTCCTGCCAGAAGGGTAGTACCAATAATTCTTCGAATTTTTTTCTTGATATTTGCATAAGCCATCAAAAGCCCCCTCTATTCAAAAAAAGAAACTTGCACGTCGTACAAATACAATATGTACGACTTTATATCTATTTTAGCAGAATCGATGCAACAAAAATTTAGGACAAGAAAAAGCTCCAAAATCGCAATTTTTGGAGCATAAAAGCAGAAAAATCTGCACTTTTTCTTTGCCGTTACCCATTCCGCCATTCTTCCTTGATAGCCTGATAATATTCATCAATATCCTCTGTATATGGCTCTAGCTCGAGAAAGAACGGACTTGCTTTCTGATCACTGTGACTTGTAAGAAATAATATCTCTTTTGCTCTGGTGATACCGACATAGCAAAGTCGCCGTTCTTCTTCTATGGATTCGGGGATAATTTCATTGTTGCTGTTATATTTGATACTGTTCTTGTGTGGCAGGATGCCCTCACACAAGCCGACAACGAATACCATCTTGAATTCGAGTCCTTTTGAACGGTGAAGCGTCATCATCTGTACCTTGTTCTGATCCTTGCCATTCTGTTGATCGCGAGCTCTCTGGATATAATCGAACAAGTCTTTGATATGATTGAAGCGTTTACAGCTATTAGCAAATGTGTCTATCAAAGAAGCAGCAGAACCATCGTCCGCTTTCTTCTTGTTTTTCTGACGGTCTATTACGAATTTGTAATAGCCAAGACGCTTGCAAAGCGTCTTGATAATGTCTCCGATATTTGTCTTGTCATCGGCATCATGTTCTGCTGCTTCTTCTATTGCATCGGAAAAGCGAAGAATTTCCTGAGCGGTCTTGTCTCCCGCTTTTATATCATCATCCGACCAGATTCCTTCGATAGCGTCCAAGATTGTGATGTCTGGATGTTCGCGAAGGACATCCGAGATAATCGAAGTCGTGTTTTCTGCTATCTCTAAATGCGGCATTTCAATGAGGGAACGAAACAGATTGAAATCAGTCGGTTTCTCTACAAAGCGGAGGAAAGACAAAATCTCTTTGATTTCTGGAATGTCGTAGAAATCTTGTGCTCCCGCAACAGTATATGGAATATCAAGCGCGATGCAGGCGTTTTCAAATAGAATAGACTGTGCATTCGTGCGATAAAGGATTGCAACATCCTTCCAGCTGACGCGGTGCTGTTTCTTTACAAAATCGTAAATCAGCTGTGCAGTGAGGTCTGCCTCGTCTTGTGCATTATCTGTCACAACAGAATATACGGGATCTCCGTGTTTTTTTAGCCCGGAGCGACAGTGCCCAGGATAATTTATTGTTGCGTGTTCAATGAGCTTTGTAGACAGATCTACGACTTCGATAGTGGAACGATAGTTATCATCAAGTGATATGACATGAGTATTCTTCCACTGTTCTGGGAATTCGAGGATAAATTTAACATTCGAGCATCGCCAGCTATAAATTGCCTGCCGAGCATCACCAACGATGAATACATTCTGCCTGTATCCTGCAACTAGTTTCACCATTTCGTACTGTGCGACATTAGTATCCTGGAACTCATCTACGAGGATATAAGCGTATCGTTTCAGATAATGGTTTCGAATGTCTTCTTCGTTCTTCAGCGCAAGATAAGCTTCCGTCAGCATATCGTCGAAATCAATGAGTTCCTTTTTGCGTTTCAGATTTTCATATGCACGGTAGATCTTCTTGAGATCTTTCTTCATAGATTCGTCGGGCTCGTCTCCATCATTTCCCTCTATCTGAGAATAATCAAGATCGTCTTCAGGGAAGAGCAGATTATTCTTCTGCCATGATACAAATCCAGCCGCTACTTGTGCATCCATCTCGCTAGATACTGGCTTTTTCATGTAGATACTGTCAGGAGAGCAAAGATCGGTGAAAATCGCAATCTTATCATCTTCTGGTAAGATCTTGACTTGCTCCTTCTTATGCTGTCTTTTCTCTTTCAGCCATGCGCGGTATCGGAGAACGCTCAGTCCGAAAGAATGAAAGGTCCCCATTGTAACTTCTTCCCCAGACTCTCCGATAAGCTTCACAAGACGCTCCTGCATTTCTGTAGCGGCTTTCTTTGTGAATGTAATAGAGAGAATACTTTGAGGCTCTATTCCATGCTCTATGAGATTCTGTATTCGTTTTGTCAGAACAGTTGTCTTGCCTGCTCCAGCACCGGCTGTTACACAGCACGGGCCATTGATATGGTTTACAGCTTCAAGCTGTTGCGGATTCATCGGCATATGAAGTCCTCCTTGCTCAGCAAAGAAAAAAGAACGGATTTTTTGATAATTCGCTCGCCAAAAATCGTGATTTTGACGACAAAAGAATTTTCCTACCTCTATGGTAGCAGAAGAGAAAAAAGAAAAATAAAATCGCGAGAAATTTGCTATAATAAGAACAGAAAGGCAAATCGTCTCAATATGTTGTTCAGAGACAGAAGAAATTTCTTGTCAGAGGAAGGAGAACTTTTCATGATTAAAGCGTATATTGATATTCAGAGTTTTTTGATGGAGGCAGAAAGAAACTTTCATTATTTTGATTTCGCAGATCTTTGCAAGCAGCTTCGGGAAAAACACGGAGTGGAGAAATTCTTCTTCGTGGGGAATTATCGTAATCGCTTGGTCAAGCTTGTCGTTGCTTATGCACAGGCGCATGAAACGCATTTCAACGCGCAGGAGCTTGATTCATATATCGAGTATGATAAGTATGGCTATGACGAGGGAACGTTGATTACAGAGCTGGCGAAGGACTTCTTCTGCCAAGATCAACTGAACGATAATGAGTATATTGTTGCAACAAACAGCTCGGCTTCGCTGTCGATGATTTATTTCATGTTACAGAATTCTGGGAATCTGAAAGTTCTTATGCCGAAGAATCATCTTGGATATGAAAAAATCGCAAAAGTATTTCCGATGATTGAAGATATTGATCTAGCGATAGATAAGATTTCTCTGTTAGACAAGATTTGCATCAAAGAGCTTCGCGATATGCTCACATGGGCGGAAGAGAGACAAATGAATCCGACGCGGATGGTAATTATCAATCAGCTTCAGAAATTTTCGCGAATTGATCCCGCTATGACATCATTTTTCTTGAATACGTTCGTGAAGAAGCAGTATCTGCGAGAAGATAAGCACGAGGGAGAAGGCGAGGACGGCAGGACGTATTTCTCTGTGCATATTGTAAACAGGGACGCCTTGACGAAACTCGTCGGAGATGGAGACGAGGACGACTGAGAAAGAAATGTACCAAAAGAGAACGACCTTCTGCTTTCAGGAAGAAAAAGCTCTACGAAAGCGGAAGAAAATGAGCATTGTCGGAGGTCAGCTTGCGAAGCATCGTGGAACGAAAGAAGCACGAATTCTTTCCGACAAGGTTGACGAATATCTGAGAGGCATTGTAGAAGGGAAAGACGTTCTGCGAGCCTACGAGGCGCTAACGAGAGCGCCATACACAACAAGCCCGAGGTTCTGAGAGCCTCGGGCTTTGTTGTGCGCAATTTGCAGTTTGGAAAACGAATCTCAAAAATCACGATTTTTGACGAACAAATCATTGAAAAATCCTGATTCTTTTTCTTGCCGCCTCAAAACTTATTTGACATAGAGATCGTAGTCGTGGATTCTGTGTTGTTGCTGGATGCATCGAGTGGCTTGTAGTATTTCGAATACGAGTGTGAGAGACGGATATAGGAATCATCACCAAGATTAGCGTCAAGATTAAGTTCGATTGTCTGTGTAACCTCATCGTAGATAGGCTTGATATGGTCTTTGGCAGTGTGGTAGTCGTAGGAGAGAGAGGCTTGAAGTTTCTGCCCAAGATTGTGACTGTAGGAAAGTTTTGCATCCCAGACATCCTGAGAGCTCCAGTCATCCTTGGGCTGGAAATAATGTACACGGTCGCGCCGATAGCTTAGAGCAGCTTCGAGACCATCAATACCTTTTGGACGCCATACAAGGCCAAGACCGCTTCCAAAGACGTTGCGACGTTCTCCGTCAACATTGCGTCCTGTGCTTTCGTCAATGTCAGCAGAAATAATGTCATACTTCTCCTTGCTTATGAGGAGATTTACTACAAGCTCATCTGGAATGACTTCATAACCAATAGTCAGAGAGTTAATTATCGTGGTCGAGTCTTCTGCTGCCTCCTTATCAAGTCCAATATCACCTTTCTTGCTCGAATATTCGAATTTTGGTGTAACGATAACGCGTTCTAGAGGGTAGAAATTTTGAGCAACGGAAAGATCGAAACGACGATCATTACCTTCAACCTTGTCTCGAATGATTTGTAGATGTGAAGACACAGAAGAATCTTTCCACGGAGAGACACCTTCCAAGGAGAAAGTTGTCTGGGAAGAATTATGAACCCATGTCTCAGATGCGGCGTTCCTGTGCTCGAAGCGCTGCTGAATACCAAATGTTCCTCCGTCGGAAAGATTCCAGCTTTTTTCTGCCGCAATATAGGCATCTGTGTATCCACCGCCATTTGTAGACAGAGTATAACGAGATAATCCGAAAGCGACATTGACAACGTTCGGGAAACGGTAAGCTAAGCTTAGATCGAAACCACGTTGCCCTGATTCATAAAGATAATCAGGCTTTCCATCTCCGTCGTTGTCTGTCAGAAGAGAATCACCTGTCTTGTCCTCAACCATAGACGAAGAATTGAAACTGCCATCAATATTGACAAGATGCAGAGACCCGCTCAGCTTGTTCGAAAACTTGTGCGAAATATCGAGATAGTCAGCATTCCCAGTAACTTGACGTGTATTCGGCGTGCCAATTCCATAGGAATTTACAGAACGAGCAAGTTCGCCTTGGAACTGTGTGTTGCGGAGCTTTTCATTGCTCTGGAAGGCAATACTGTAGACAGTAGAAGTTGTTTTCGTTGCTCCCGCTGGATTTGTCAGAGATCCGATATCTTTCGCGTGAGCAAAATTGAAGGCGATATCCATTGTCGGAACAAGCCGTTTCGTTGCATACTGTGCTGCATATAGAATACGGTCATAAATTCCTTTCTTTGTTTCTTCTTTATTTGAATATCCTTCTTCAGAGCTCTGAGGTTTCGCATAAACGAAGGTGAGCCCCTCCATTCCGTCTTTGTATCCGATCTCTACAGCCTTACAATCAGAAAGCTGGAGAGTATAGGTAGAGAAATTGAGGGACAGCTTACCAATTCCAATAAAATATTTCCCGAACTGCTTGCTCAGGCTGTTCATGTCGGTATAGGAAACACCGTCTTTGGAGAAGGTGACACCATTTTCATCTGAATAGCCAATGGACGTGCCATCGACAGAAATTCCGATACCACCATTGTTCGTGTCAACCCCAATGCCTGCATTCGTTCCAGGAATATTTGTGCTGATAACACTTCCGTCCATACGTATCTTGACGCCGGTCTTGTTCTTGATCCTCTCTGGATGAAATTTAAAAAGGACATTACTGAATTTTAGTTTCGTACCAGGACGTCCTACCATACCGTCATCATTTGTGGCACTGATTCCGAAAAGGAGATCGAGACATTTATGGACGCGGACGCCGAATCCCACATCAATGGACTCTTCCAGCTCATGCTGATTCGTGGCAATCGGCTTGTAATAATGACCTTTGTCATCCACGACAGAGGTATCAAGTGGCACGTTGCCTTCTGCACGTTGTTCGACATATTTCAGGTTGTGATAAGCCTGCATATAGAAGCGTCGCTCTGATTTCTCTGTTTCCGTCAGGAAGTCTTCTGCGAGAGACGCAAATTCATCGTACTGCCACGGCTCATAGTTTTCTATGTTCGTTGATTCGCTGATTTTTGATAATTTTCCCTCTGCCCCGCCACTGAAATCGCTTGCAGGAGAAATATCATCTGCAACAGAATCTTCTTCCTCTTCTTTCGAAGGAGTTGCCTTGATGTTGATTACCGACATCGCAGTAGCAAGCTCTTGAGGAGAAGAGGCTTTTTTTATGTCATCTTTATAAGATTGTACAGCGTTGTCTTTTCCTTCTCTCTTCGGAGACACTGATGAAGTGCTTTCTTCTTTGGGAAAATTGAAAGAAGAGGGGATATTATTCTTTTTTTCGGAATCTGTGCCAGAAAGATTTTTCGTGTCAGGGTATTTTCCAGTCAGAGAATGATAGATTTGACGGAGGTTCTGTCTCAGGGCAAGAAGTTCTTTCTTGTCATTGGCTGATAATTTCTCTTCTTCCAGTTGCTTATCAACTAGGATACTCAAGACGCAGAGCTCATAAACGTTTAACTTATAGCGCTTATGAAGCAAATTCGAAGCAAGAAAATTCTTTCCGGATCCGTCAGCAAGCTTTGCAAGTGTTTCTATATCTGACTCATTCGCAATTTGGAATAAGTCATTATTTTCATAGGGGGCAGCTTGCCCGACAACTGCCATCTGGTTTGCCAGAAGAATAGCAGAAGAAGACAAGCAGAATACTTTCTTCAAGTTCTCGTGCACGATCTCGTTTCTCCCTCCCTCGGCTGATATTTGAGCCGAATATTGCTGTTATTTTAGCAGAATCGGCAAGGAAGATTTGCAGGAAATTTTATGATTTTGCTTCGAAAAATTGCGATTCTGCTACTATTTTGGTAGAAAGGAGGAGATATCGTGAGACATGAATGTTGTTCTGCTTTTTCTATAGAAAAATTATTTTTTGTTCTGGTGGTAGTTGGAGTTATTTATGTGGCGTCAGCTCCATGTATGGCAAGAGAGAAAGTGTATCTTGGTATGCCGCAAACCAAATGGGAGGAAACGCTTAAACAGTTCCCTATCCATAATCATCTTGCTTTTTACGAAACGCTGGATAGTGCATCTGAAGAATTGATTGAAACGAGTAATGCCAGACACTCAGAGAAAATTGGGCAGGATGGTTCTCTTAAAAAGAAACATAAGAATAATCCGCTTCTTCAATTCAAGCCAAAGAAAACGGGGAAAGAATATATGACTTCTTTGAGCCTTGATGATAATGATTATGCAAAGATGATGACGACAATCAAGGTTCTAATAGAAGGCTATTCAGAACAGGATGTTGCTGAAATTCTGCCGTATGTTGCATTTTGCTTAAACAAAAATATCGGGATCCATGATATTCGTTTCTATTGTCGCTGGTTTGTACAAACTGGAACACCGGTTGATGTTGCAAAAGAACGGTTGTATCGACTCGTGGAGAATTCGGAAAGTTATGGACGAGAAATTTGGAAAGAATGATTTTATTGATACCCTGAGATTAAGAGGGAACTTAGTTCCTAAATTGTTTAATGTAAGAAAGGGGTAAAACAATGAATCACAACGAATTGGTTGCGGCTTGCAACCACACATTCGGGTCTCTTTCTGGGTTTTTGATCCGCTATTGCGGATTCAGGATTCCTGAAGGAGTAGGCTCTCATGGGCGCGAGGTTCATCTCGTGTGCCCGAATCACGAGAGCGAAAAAAATAGTCGTGGCGGAAATTGTTCCGCTAACGACGAAAAGGCGGTCTTCACGTGTTACACGTGTTGTGCCGCTGGTCAGAAAGCAACCGGATCCTATGTGGATGCAGTGATGCTGTATCTACACATGGATAAGAAGGAGGCGTTTCAATGGCTTTGCGAGAAGTGTGGTATCCAGAACCAAGCTTCAACAAAGCCATCGGTAGCGTCGATCCGTCGGCGCTACGTGGAGGTTTGCCACGAGCTGACATGGGCGGCTCGTGGCAAGGAGCGCTTCGCTGACGAGGCGTTTCAGTATCTCCACATGCGGGGGTTCAACGACCGCACAATTCGTTCGTATCGGATTGGGCGAGGAGCGCAGTCTCCTAAAGGAGCCGCGATTCAAGAACTCTTGAGGAGCGTATCGCAGGACGATCTGCTCCGTGCAGGGGTTTTGTCGCGGTCGAAAAAAGGGAATATCTATTCCCCTTTCATGAACCGCGTTATCTGCATGGCAGGAGGAAATATCTACGGACGTTCCCTCCTGCCAAAGGAGAGCGAAAAGCTTCCTCACCTCTACAGCAGAGGAGAGAACGCTATTTTTAATAGCGGAGCAATCGCTCAAGGGCTTGACGTAATTTTTGTCGTCGAGTCAATCTTTGATGTACTGACCGTGCAGCAGTACATTTCTGCAACCTCGATGCACTGGGGATGCATTGGAACGCTTGGCACGCATGGAGTTCCCGAGCCAGAGATTGCAAAATTCCTGGTAGAAAAATCACCTAAAGAGGTGATCATTATCCCAGATTGCGATCCGTGGATGCGGAATGGGCATCGCCATGCTGCTGGCCAGATGGCTGGCATCAAGCGTGCCAAGGTGTTCGAGGACGCTGGCCTTGCTGTTCGTGTCTTAAACCTTCCGAAAGAGGGAATGGATGCAAACAACTTGGGACAGCTTGGGTTTACGAGCGAACAGTTCCTTAGTCTCGTAAACCGAGCTTTGCCCCCGATTCTTTACAGAGTCGGCTGCACGAGCAAGTATTACAACTTGCAGAACTCAGGCGGTAGGCAGGGTTTCTTGAACGCCGTAAAGAGCGAGTTGAAAGATTCCTGCGATGGGATTCCAGCGGATGTAACACATTTCGTTCATCAGCTGACGAAGCTCCCCGAGGAGGAAGTAAAAGACTTTCTCGATAGCTCCATCAAAATGGGGCTCGCTCGGGAAGCCGTCAAGTTCTACCTCGCTCGAGGGTTGTCTCCTGAAGAGATCATCAAAAAATTGGCATCATAATCAGGGGAAAGAGAGACAGAAAATCTGCCTCTCTATTTTTTTGCTTTTGCGAAAATCAGCAAGATTTGCGACGATAAGAAACTGCCATATAGCAAAAGAGATCGGAGCAGATAAGAAAAGTCCTGCTAGAATAGCAGAAAACGAAGAAAGGAAGAAGAAAATAATGGAGAAAGAGATGATCATTTCGGCAGCAGTATTTGTCTTAATACTAATTTGCGGGTATTTCGCAATAGTGAGATCGCTGAAAGAGGCTCTTAAGATTGCCGATACATTTGATGACGATATTCAAAAGAGCCTGACACAGAAAGATTATAAAATTAATAGCAGAGATAAGATTCTTCTGCTAGTGGGTTCGTTTGTAATTATTGTTACGCCGCTTATACAGGGGAGTGTTTATCCTGGAATCATAGCATATTATATTGTGTCGACGGTACTGCTAGTTGCCGGAATCGTAGATTTGAAGATACGATATGCGCCAAACACATTTGCTCTTATTATTCTTGCCGTAGCCTGCATGAATATTTTCTTAATCGATACACCGATAGTATCTGCTCTTGAAGGTATGTTTTTCCCAGGAATAGTATTCTTGATAGCGTGTGTATTCTTTCCAAGTTTTCTCGGTGGAGCAGATATAAAAATATTAATAGCACTTGGTGCATGTCTCGGATCAATGCAAACCCTGACTCTATATCTTATTTCTTGTGTGGCTTTAGTCATTCTCTATCTCCCATTCTGGATAAAAAGAAAGATCGGCAAAGAAAAGGAACCAATTTTTGTTCCTGCGCTTGTAGGGTTTTATATTGCGTTTTTGTTTATACAGTATGAACCTCAGGCAATGCAATTATTTGATATATGAACTTCTCAATCAGATAATTAATATATACGAGCAGTCTTCTGCTATGTATTGCTCGAAGCATTGGCTTTGAGCGAAAGGAGTGATTAAATGACTTGCGAAGAGAGAGAAAAAATGTGGCAACATGTTTCTTCTTTCTGTCGAAACGGCGGATCGCCTGCTATTTTGGGAACGCTGAATGCCTTTCAGCGTTTTTATGACTATTCCGCCAACAATGTCATGCTGGCACTTAGTCAGACAGGCGGTCAGGCTTCGGAAATCCACGGCGTGCAGGAATGGCAACGTCGTGGAGCATCCCTTGATGAGGGGTATCAAGTGATCAACTTGACGGCTCCAAGTAAGGGGAAAGGAGGACGATGGGAAACAATCCCTGTCGTCGATATTAGTAACACTTCTTTCAAATACACACCATTAAAGGGTGTGCCACGAGGAGAGAGGTGGAGGATCCTGAAGGGTGCTATTTCCAGCATCAGTACCCTTAGGGTCATTGAAGGTCATGAGGTTCAGGTGCATTTAGCTCCAAGGGGGAGCTATATGAGCTACAACCCGAATGTCTCGGAAGAAGAAATTTGCGCAGAAGTAGCGAAAGCTTTCTGCGCAACGATGACAAAAGTAGCGGCTGGAGCAACTTTTGTTCAGTCAAAGTATCGCCTTCGCCTGCCGAAAGGAAAGACGAGCGTGACCGCTAATGAGGCTGTTGTGATCGCCTCGCTTATGTCGATCATGGTCGGCGATGCTTTAGGGTTTTCTTGGGGTCTAACGGATCAAAAAATCCGAAAGTTTCAGGAAGATCCGAAGATGTTTTTGATTGCTTCTTATGAAGCGGTCAGAAAATTTTTGGGAACAATCAACGAGAAATGTGAGATGAGTCTTATCTCGCGTCGTTGATGTGCTCTAATTTGTGGAGGAGCTGAGCCGTTTAGCTCCTCATTTCTTTGAGTATTTTGTTGCTTATTATGCAACAAAAAGAAAATTTGCAGGAAATGCAAAAACGTGGTACAATCAACCTAGTATAGCGAGAAAAAGTTCTCGTAGAAAACACAAATAGAATCGTCATAAGATGAGACTGCTGTACGTCATATATTTGGTGTTGCGAGGTAAGTTATGATACAGGAACAGCTACTTTTATTCGCGGATACGGAGAAAGAAGAAGAAATAGCGTTGGAGTGTAAGGGGATTGGTCATTATTACATTAAATTAATGAAACGCAAGGAAATAATACACGCAAAAACGTTAAAGAAAAAGAGAACTTCAAAAATTGAAATCATAGATGATAGAGATACGGTATTTTTCAAAGAACCAAAGACAGAAGAAGAGATAAAGAAGCAAGAAAGTAAGTATTGTTTATCAGATGGCTTGTTAGATTGTCTTGAACAGACATTATTTAAACAAGGGGTTGGAGATACATTATTTGCACACCATATACTGAAGCCTGAGGAAGAACGGCAATTATTATTTGCCTTTTGTCATTCGGAAAATGATCCTAGTGCGAAGAACTTGCGGAACAGGATTAGAAAGATTTTGATTTGCATGAATATGCGACTCGTTTACAGCATAGTTAAATCAAGATTCAAAAATTATATCGGACAAGGGGTTGAAAAAGACGATCTTGTACAGTATGGAGTGGAGGGACTTGTAAGAGCAATTGATGGGTATGATATAACTAAAGGATGTAAGTTATCTACCTATGCAACAGGATGGATACAGCAGGCAATTCAGCGCAGTCTGGATAATGAGTCGGACATGATTCGCACGCCTGTACATTATCATAGCAACAGAGGACGGTTGATGGCGGCGGAAGATACATTGGCAATGGAGCGAGGGAATTTTGAATTCTCGAAACGAGATGTAGCCCAAAAAGCAGGAATTACAGAAAAAATGATCGACGATATCAATTCTGCTGCGTCTTGTGCCTGCTCCCTTGATGCCACCGTGGATGGAGACAGTTCGGAAGGTACAGATTTTGGATCTTTTATGATCGACGAGGAAGCTGATACCGAATATAATGCATGTCGTGAGGTGCTGCGACAAAAGATACGCACGGCGATTGCCTCTTTAGGGCATGATAAAGCATATATTATCATGCAACGTAATGGGTTTGTCGCTAAGCAGAAAGAGATTATGTCATACACGACGATTGCAACAAATCTTGGTATTCCAACAAAACTAGTCCAAGAACTGGAACAAGAAGCAATTATACAACTCCAGCACATTTTAAAACCACTAATCGCATCATGAAAACATTTTATCCGCAAAACAAAAAAGAGCGCCAAAATCGGCGCTCTTTTTTGTTTAGAAAGGCGCTCTTCGCCAAGGAACATTGTCTCGCATGGTTTTTGTTCCATCTTCATCGATCTTGAAAAGTTTCTCATATTGTTTTTGATAATCTTCTTGAGAAATTTTATACTTTTCCAATAACTTGTCTTGCTTACGTTCTACTTCATCATAAGAAACGAATATTTTGTCGAGATTGTCTTTAACGAAGAATCTTACAGTGCAAGCTGTTTTTATATCTTCTTCTGTGTATCCTTTGTTTATTAATTCTGCAATCTTATCTCTGCTGAGATTGGTTTGCTTTGCAAGCTGAGATGCTTGCTTCTGCTCTTGCTTGTTTAGTTTGATCGTTGTTTTTATTGCGGACAGATTCCCTTCCGCATCTCTTCCATTGATTACAGGAGAAGCAAATGTAAAAGAAGGGAAAATAGTAAGACCTAGCAAGAGAAAGCTCGCAATTTTTTCTTTTGTGTTCACGATGATGCACCCCCTATTTTTTCGCTGACTTCTTGGGAAAACTTTTTTCGTTGCTCTTTTGTCAATAATGGCAAACGTTTTACAAGTGTCAAAAAAAGATTGTCACGTAAGAGCTTTTTCTGCTTGTTTTCAGGAATTCGACCAGCAAGCAAAATAAGTTTGTCAGCATCAGTGTCAAGAGCCTTTGCCAATTTATAGATCTTTTCATCGTTTGGAGGAGGAAGAATTCCATTTTCGATTCGGCTGATGCCTGTATAATCAAGCCCTGTTTGTTCAGCAAGATCTCTAAGTGTAATTCTTTTTTCTTTTCGCAGTTGCTTGAGCGTTTCTCCAAAATTCGCCACAAGAAGCACGCTCCTTTCTGTTTCCTCTTTTCTTAATATATACATATATTTTAGCAAAACAGCAAAGAACAAAGATGTTTTATCAAAAAGAGAAGAGAACTGGTCGAAACGGTTAGTCCCGATTCTGCTAAAATAGTAAAAAAGAAATAACGAGGTGCGGGGAATGAGAAAAAATGTTTTGTTAGGAACAATGTTGGCGGTTTCTGTTCTTAGCTCATCATTTGCCTATGCTTCAGATCAAAGCTCAGAGGCACAGTTCGGATTTATTAATATACGAGAAGAGGGTATTAATCTTAAAGCATCGCAGGAAGCCTATGATATGTCTGGTGAATCTTTGGGAATCTTGAAAATTTCGCCGACACAAATTCAGAAGATCCAAAAGGAGACAATGGATGAAGGAGCGTCAGATATAGCACAAAAGATTTTGTCAGAGTTACAGTCGGTAGAAGAAGCACACAGGAAAAGTGACTGGGCAACAGCAGAAAAGATTATGCGTGTTATTTATACAAGACATCCAGATCTCCCAGTCTTTGGGAAATGGGTGGCAATATATCAGAACAGGAACAGAGAATATAAGGATAGTTTAGCAACAATAGCATCGTTACGGGAAGCTTTCCCTCTTGATAAGAATATTCAGAACTCGTTCCTTTTTGATTATTATATCTTAGACAATGTGCGAGGGATGAAAGATTATCGTACGGCAGATACTATTCTTCAGACAATGAAAGAAAAAGTTGGTGTCATGAAGAATGAAAAAACAACAAATAACGGAACTATTTCAATGATAATGAAAAATAAGGAACTCATGCAGACTTTACTTGCTTACCAAGAGCTTATGCTTTATAAAGACGCAACAGGAGAGATAAAGAAAGATTCTCTTGATAAACTTTGGAACATGATTCCTAAAAACAAGCAACGAACTCTTGATCATTATGCGGGATTCGATTTAAGCGAGCTTGGATATATTTATGGCATTACTTATGCTAGAAAGGATGTTTTAACCGCTTATGTTAGGCAGAAAGAATACTCCTATGACGGAGAAACGATCAACAAAATCAGAACAGCCAAAAAAGTTATTTATGATGAGAACTAAGCCACGACACTTGACGGCAAAAAAGATTATTACTGCAATAATTGGCATCGTCATTGTGTTCTCGGCAATTTTTGGTCTTAATCGGTATAATCTTGAACAAGATAATGCAGATATTCGCGGGCTGATTCTGACATATTATCAAGCGCTCAATAATCAAGAGTATTCATTACTAGAAGATTTATATGCTCCGACATATTCAGAGTCAACTCAGGTTTATATCGATAATATTCAATTAAAAATGGAAGCAGTTAATTTTGATAGTATTAAAGCAGAACGTATTTATCCAGCTTTAGTTCATAATGATTTTGGAATTGCTGGGGTTATTTCAAAAACAACGAATATCGTAGATGGCAAGGAAGCATCATTCAAGGAATTCAATGTTATTCTAGTTCGACATGTAAACGGAAGATGGTATATAGCAAAGCCAGAAGATGCACAGGAGCTCGGGCAGGATAAACTTAAAGAGTTTTTCTCAAAGTACAAAGATACGGTAAAATATGATGCACAAATCAAAGAAGTTATGGAAACGCAGCAAAAGAATTTCCAGAATCATAGAATGAACCAATCAGAAAACTAAAAAAATCTCCAGCATTCTCTGCTGGAGATTTTTGTTTTTGTGCAAAATTAATCTTCTTGAGCTTCTGGTGAAGAATTTCTTTCTTCTCCTGTATCCAAGTTTTCTCCGACAAAGGAAACGGTGAAGGAGTTGATAAAAGCGAGAAGATATGCAAAGAGAAGGACGAGGACAGGAAGAGCGATGATACGATTCAGAGGAAAGAGAGAAACAACGACGAAATCAAAGAATGTCAGCAAAACAAAGAGCAGAGCCGCGTAGCCGAACATTTTGAGGAAATTATCAAAGATGAAACCGATAGTTTCTGGAATTGTATCTTTGAACTTCAAATCTGCAAGTACGATTTCTGCGGTTCCGAGAAAGAACCAAGCATAGACAAGAAAGAAATTGAAGAAAAGCATCAAGATATTGAAATCGTGTCCTGCAACAGAAATGAGAAAGAATCCGCCTGCTAGTGTTCCTAGGGCAGGAACAACGATAAGGGTAAGAAAACATACACCGAGAATAAGCAAGGTCACAGCCCCAAAATATTTCTTTCCTTGTGAAACGGCATCCATAAACGAGGCATCTTCACTGCCAAATTCTACTTTCGCAAAAGCAAGAGCAAGCTGACGATTCCCAATAGTGTAAAAAGCAATGAATAAGATTGCTCCGACAAAGACAACAGCCAAAGAAAGCGCCGTCATAGTCGTATCTCCTGCGCTATAGGGGTGTTTTTCGCCCCAGTAGAGAAAGAAGAAGGCAACGGATGCCAGGAGACTCCAAACGAAAACTTTCGGAGAACCATAAAGAGTGAGAGCATGAAAAATTTTCGAAATCACTGAAAAAACTCCTTTCTATTTTCAGAAAGATTGTCCGATTCCAAAGACGAACTTCGTACCATGACCGCTAGTTTTCGCGGCATCAAATCGCAGGATTCCCATTTTTGTAACAGCACGCAATCCAATGCCTGGAGAAACCTTGAAAGAGTTCGTGCTGTTAGTATCATTGTCATCCCAAGCACGACCGAAGTCAACGAAAGCGACTCCTTGTAGCCAATCATTCAAAGAATGACGATACTCGACTGTTCCAAGAAGTGCTTTGTTACCACGTTGCTCGTCTTCGTCAAGCCCGCGAATCGAATCTGTACCCCCCACAGTGAACTGTTCGAGGAACGGGAGATCGTTGCTTGAATAATCATAGGAGAGACGACCTGCAAGAACTCCTTTCTTCGAAGTCGGAGTAAACGCTTTGATGGAAGCGTGATATTTTGTGAAATTATAGTCACTGCCAAGCGACTTGATAGAAGAGGTTACGCCAAGATCCCAACCATATCCCTTGTGGGCGTTTATTGAATCATCAACATGAAGCTGAGATACGCCCAAGAAAGCGGTATTGGATGTCAAATTTTCAATCCAGTTTTCATCAGTCGAGATCTTGCTGAATGAGAGACCTCCATATAGTTTAGTAGATTGATCAGAAGAAATCGGTTTGGTAAGTGTTATGGAAGCACCTTTTCTATCTTCTGTATAATCACGATTCATCCACTCTTCATCTTTCTGATCCATGAAAGCTCTGACGCTCAAAGAGGTATCTGATTTTCCAAGATAGGGATTCGTATAATAGATTTCTCCATTGGACTTGCTTGTTCCAATACCAAAATCAAGACCGATGGATTGTGCAGTTCCTCCGAGGTTGTAATCTTTAATACTGCCGATAGCTTGCAATTTGTCCTGTGTGCTTGCTCCAGCGCCAAGATTCCATTCGCCTGTTTTCTCATCCTTCATGTCAATAGAGACAATACCAGAAGTATTTGTTGCACCTGGACGAAGCCTTACATCGAGATCTTTGAAGAATCTAGTATTATAAAGTTCATTGTAAAGAGACTGCAACTTGTCCGTGTTGATAGGGTCTCCCTTCTTGACGAATTTGGAGACAATCTTATCGAGAACCCAGTCTTTTGTTTTTGTGTTACCGTTATATTCGATATCTTCAATGACAGGCATCTTCGGAGCTTCTTTTATATCTTTAAGAGAAGATTTTTCTGTCGTTTTTTCTTTTTCAGAAATATCTTTTGTCTTTTCTTTTTTATTCTTTTTAGAAGAGTCTTCGGAAGATTCTTCTTTTACTTCTTTCTTTGCTTCATTCGCTGTTTCATCAATAACTTTGTCTTTGGAAGAATCCTTTCTTACGGCTTCTTCTTTTACAGTTTTATCTTTGGCTTCAGCGTCAGTCTTTGCCTTAGATGCAGAAGTATGAAAGACTTGTCCAGCAGCATCTTTAGGAATTTGCTTCTTAAGAGCAGGATCTCCTTTCGTCGTCTCATCAAGAGGCGTTACATTAAATACCACATAAAGTTTCCCGTTGCTTTGAATTGTTCTTGCAGAAGCATCTTTAACAAGCCCGGAATCCTGAATATCATCAAGATCAGACTGAACATCATCGGCTTTGAATTCCTTGCCTACAGCTGTTCGTGAAACATGTTCTTTTACTTTATTTAAATCATCTTGATCTGAAATGCCATCAACAATGACCTGATATACATTCTCCGGAGCCTCTTTAGCCGTCGTATCACCCGACTTGTCTGATGATGCAGATTCCGCATCCTGCTCGCTCTGAACAACTTCTGCGTATCCGATATCGGCAACAATACCTGTAACACCAGTTGCCATGATGCCCGCAAGCGTTGCCGATAGAACTCTCTTGTTTTTTCTATTCAAGGTAAAAACTCCTTCCCAATAAAAGAAAGTACAGGGCTCAAATTTCCGTTATTTTAGCAGAATCGGCGCAAAAATTCTTGTAAAAAAAGACAGCCGCAAAGGACTGTCTTCAACCTAATGCAAGCAGGAATCCCCCGCCTCTATAGGCAAAGGGAGGAATGCTTGCTTTTTTTGATAAATTTTCTTTTGATTTGCACTGGAAGAAATAGATTTTGCTAGAATAATCATAGAAAGGAGGTGAATAACATTGAGTTCGAAAGCTAAGAAATCCTCGAAAAAGAAAGAGATCATATTTCCAAAAGCCAGCGACATGGATTATCATTATGGTTTTGTTTTGAAAATATATCCAAGCTGTGAACAGAAGCGCATTATTCAGCACAATATTAATGCTTGTAACGCTGTGTATAATCGTCTTGTCAAGGCTGGACGTTGCAGATTACCGAAAACACATGGGAATTTCCCTGTGTTCCAGCAAATCAATCAGCGCATCAGCGATTATTCTAAATCGCCGTGCAAGATTCTTCGTTCTCAGACGTATTGGCTGAACAACAAGGATCTTGACAGTATGATGTTTGCAAATACCGTTTTGGCATATCGTGCCGCATGGAAAATGTGCCGTACGATTAAACAGATCAAGCCTCCTCAGTTCCGAAAAAGCAAGAAACATCAACGATATCAGACTAGTTGTCATTATGACTGTAAGAGACTCCAAAAAGCAGGACAGCGTCCGAATCTGTCGAACGGCAATGTTGCTCTGACTTTTGAAAATCATAAATACAGGATATCTCTGCCGAAACTAGGTGCTGTGACTTGCCGATTCTCGAAGTCTATACTTAAAAAACTGCATCGTGTGGAGCGAAAGGGAATCCTGCGTATTGGTACGGTTACGATTGCCAAGCTTCCCGATGGTTCGTATACCTGTTCTTTGCAGCTTGCATCCGATGTTCCTTTCGCTCGGTTCTTGCCGAAGACTGGATTCTCGGTCGGTGTGGATCTGAACCTGTCCAACTTCCTGACAGATTCTAACGGCAATGTCGTCTCGAATCCGAAGTATTATCAGAAAGCAAAAGCTAAGTTCCGAAAAGAACAGCGCAAACTGAGGAAAAAGCTCTCTAAAGCGAAACAACGCCTCGGGATCAAACAGACCGACAAGATCCCGCACAAGGTTATGGCAAAACAAAAGAACTATCAACGGCAGAGAGAACTTGTTGCAAGATACCATGTCAAAGTACGCAATCAGCGGCGGAATTTCTTGGACAAACTGTCGATGATGTACATCAAGAACCACGATGTCATTGTCGCAGAAGAACTCAGAAGCAAGAATCTAGTGAAAAACCATGCCCTTGCCAGTGCAATATCCGATGTTGGCTGGCGAACTTTCATTTCTATGCTTGCGTATAAGGCGACGCTGTACGGCAAGAAATTCATAGCTGTTGATCCTAAGAATACGACTCAGACATGTCACGTTTGTGGACATATCATGGAAGGGAAGGACAAGATTCGCCTCGGCACGGAAGAATGGACTTGCCCCGCATGTCATTCTCATCATTCGAGAGACTGGAACGCGGCAAAGAACATCCTCAAGAAAGGACTGGATTCTCTAGATTGCGGTGGCAAGGCACCGCAAAAAATGGAGGGATAACTTCTCTCTGGGTTATATTACCCGACCAATACAGAGCTGGGACACCAGTGTCTGCAAGTCGGGCGTATCCACTATTGTCAATACGTAGGTCTTGAGATTCGCTCCCTGTTCCTGCTATTGCAAGCCCCCACCTCAGACGCCTTTAGGCGTCAGGTGGCGGGTTCCTTTACAATTCCATCTTTCCTTGTGCAAACAATCTGCCGAGAGCTTGTCTGCATTCTGCAAGATATGTATATGTATCTTTTGCAGAGAATTCATGCTCCTGATATTCAGAGACTTGCTGCTCAAGATAATTTAGTTTATCAAGTGTATCTCGTTGGTGCGCTTGGGCTTCCAACGTCGCAGGACGAAGCTCACCGATCTTCTTCTTTGTTTTCAAAATCTCGGCATCAAAATTTCCCATGTCTGTATCATATTCGTCATATCGCTTATCGATGTCCGCCTGAGTGATTTTTGATGTCGAAAAAGCAAGATAATAATTATCCAGAACATGTCCCGCAGACTGAAGCTGTTGCAGAAAAACTTTTTCCTTAAAATAATAATCTTGCTGAGACGATTTCGGCATTTCCTGAAATGCATCAGAATGGATAGACTCTGTTTCTACGCCACCGCCCATTCTGTTATCCGAATGAATCAAATTCAGGAAAGAAACTGTCATGAAGGTAACAAGAAGGATAAGAGCAACCGCGAATGTTTTCTTCCCCACGAGAAAGCCCCCTTTATGTTAGCGACGACCGCCGTACATGGTCTTACAATTTTGTGCTTTTTTCTTATAATATACAGCAAAACCGACAATCGCCAAAATAAGGACTCCGCAAATAGGAAGAGTAAGATCGGAAGAATCGTGATTTTTTGAGTCTTTTGGTAAGGAAGAATCCGTGTCTTTTTTCTTTGCTGAGGCTGGTTCACTGAAATCCCTAGTCTCAAACTTGGATTCATCTACGGAAACACCGCTAATTTTGTCATCTGCATGAATATCTGCATTAGAGGAAGCAACAATCATTGTGGAAATGCGGTCAAGAAGCTCATTGAAGTCTGTTGCCTTGGGATTATCTTTCTCTTTAACCAGAGAATCTGTCAGAGTTTGCAGATATGCTTCAGAAGCGTATGCGGAGACCCTGTTGTCGATGATATATTTATAACTCTTGTCTGCTGTATTGTAGATAAAGATGATAGGAGCGACATTGTTATCAAGCTCGGCTTTCGCGATGAGTTCTTCTTCAACAGACGGGATGTCTTTATTAGCAGAATCATAGATAAAGGTATATATTCTCAAGGGAGAGCTGTTATTATCGATAGAAGATAGTATCTTTTTTAGATTATCTTCTTCACTTTGTCTCGATGTAGAATCATAAATCCCTGTGCTATCATTAATCAGGCGATAGTCTGTTTTAGTATCCTGTTCCTGATTGATGGATATGCTTGCTTGAGGAGTGTGGCTTGCGGCGTAAGCTTGAGGAGTAAGGGTGGCACAAGCTACGGCAAGAAAAAGGAACGCTTTTTTAAATTGCATGTTTGACCCTCCCAAATCGTGGTTTTGACTTATTTTAGCAGAGACGGCGCTGATTGGCAGGATCGGAAATCTTATTCTGGAGAGAATTTTTGGCTTTTTGCTAGAATATAAGAAAGATTGTTCGGCGGGATTCGCGCCAAAAAAGAATAGAAAGGGGCATTTTCCATGGCTCAGAAGCAGAGATTCGGGCGGACAAATTTCAAGACAGACAAATCATTCTGGGAGTCGGTCAAGACTTTTGATTTCAAATCACTTAAGCAGTTCAAATTCAAAGACCTCACAAAGAAGCAGAGGATGCAGATCATGCTTGGCTTCTGCGTGTTCTTTTTCCTGCTTATGATTGCAGGCTTCTTCATGTCCAGCAACGAGAAAGAGTTCAAGGAGACAGCGGAAGGATTTGTCAAAGCATCTGCTCAGTATGATGTCCAAAAGACAGCAAAATATACGACTTCAGCAGCGCATCAGCTTATCATAGGACAGACAGATAAGATGAAACAGACAAAGGCTCGCAATTATAAAACAAAAATAAATTCTGTTGAGACCAAGATCATCAAGCAGGAAGGAGCCAGCATGATTGGTACTTCCAAAGTTACGACAACAGAACAGATGGGCGTAGAACAACCTATCGAGTTCACTCATATGTTCGTATGGCAGGAAAAGAAAACTGGCGCATCGTGGAAGATCGCAAATCTTATGGAGGCCGAAGCTAAAAAATTGAACAAGGATACGACAGCAACGCCGAAAAAGTAACTTGACCTAACGCGAGCAGAAGTCTTCCGCCTCTATAGGCGGTGAGATGAATGCTCGCTATTTTTTATGATTTTTTCTTCTGATTTGCACTGGAAGGAATAGATTTTGCTAGAATAATCATAGAAAGGAGGTGAATAGCATTGAGTTCGAAAGCTAAGAAATCCTCGAAAAAGAAAGAGATTATATTCCCAAAGGCCAGCGATTTGGATTATCATTATGGTTTTGTTCTGAAAATATATCCAAGTTGTGAACAGAAACGCATCATTCAGCACAATATCAATGCTTGTAATGCTGTGTATAATCGTCTTGTCAAAGCTGGACGTTGCAGATT
>Ga0256404_1004513_pt1 | contig 26207 bp, 23 predicted proteins | sample RumenRJG_01DNA_FD_185990 | JGI IMG/M metagenome (GOLD analysis project Ga0256404, IMG submission 185990) | Bovine rumen microbial communities from Lethbridge, Alberta, Canada - RJG_01 | ecosystem: Host-associated > Mammals > Digestive system > Stomach > Rumen | place: Canada: Alberta | collected...
ATTCAGGAATCCGACATGACATTCAGCCAGGAGACGCTGTCTGCGTTCAAGCTGGGCTGCATGGTCAAGGTCACCAACGAGCTGCTGCATGATTCCGCTTTTGACATCGCGTCCTATATCGCACAGCGTTTTGGCGTGCGTTTCGGTAACGCGGAGGAGGATGCCTTCATCAACGGCACCGGCGTATCTACGAATCCGCAGACCACGCCTTCCATGCCGACTGGCATCCTGACGACCCTTTCTGCATCCGCAGGAAACACCACTGCCAATGCGCAGACGGTTCACTTTGACAACATCTATAAGCTGTATTACAGCCTGAAATCTCCTTATCGCAGAAAGGCTTCCTTCCTGTGCAATGAGACTCTGCTCCTGCAGCTGATGCTGATCAAGGACAGAAACGACAACTACATCTGGAAGCCGGGCCTGGAGATCGGAAAGCCCGATACCATCCTCGGCCATGCGATCCACACCAGTGCCTACATGCCCGCCATTACCGGCGATGCTACGAAGGACAAGAATAAGAAGGTCCTCCTCTTTGGTGATTTCTCTTATTACTGGATTGCAGACCGCCAGAACAGGACCCTTAAGCGCCTGAACGAGCTGTACGCCGTAACCGATCAGGTCGGCTTCATCGGCACGCAGCGTGTGGACGGTAAGCTGATCCTGCCCGAGGCGATGCAGGTCATGGCCCTTGGCACAGGCACCGCGACAAGCGGATCCTGATAAGGGAGGTGACCGGTCATGGCGCTCGTAACGCTGGAGGAGGCGAAAAGCTACCTGAGAGTTGATACAGCGGATGAGGATGCCATGACCGGCATCCTTCTATCTGCTGCAGAGAGGCTTTGCGTCGATGTGGCAAGGCTTACGGATGAGAAGTGGGAGGCTGTAAATTCCGATGCAGAGGACGCAGCCCTTGCGCCAACCAGGGAAACCATGAAGGTGGCGATTCTGTATGCGCTCGGCTATCTTTTCGAGCACCGGGAGGAAGCGGATCATCACGCACTTACGCTGACGCTCCGCTCCATCCTGTTTGCCATCCGCGAGGGGGTGGTGTGATGAATATCGCAGGATTAAATGTGCGGATCATGCTCCAGAAGAATGAAACGGTGACAGACCGAATTGGTAACCATAGATCTGTCTGGACAGATTATTTCCCTTGCTGGGCGACCGCTTCGGACCAGACCGGTGATGAGAGCGAAGAGGCGTCACAGACAAAAGAGAAGGAACGGATCAATTTTACTGTTCGCTACTGTAGCGAGACAGCAGCTGTAACTTCGAAGGGCTATCGGATTCTTCTCGGTGACCGGATCTACAACATCATCCACATAGATGAAATGGGCTTTCGGAAGAACAGCCGGAAGTTCCAGACAGAACGGGAGGCGCGATGAAATGGGAAAAACAGTATCGATTGATGGCCTTGCGGATGCGGTCATGGAGGAGCTTACGGAGTACAACAAGCTCGCAGGGGAAACTATGAAGAAGGCTGTTACGAAGGCTGGACAGACGGTTCGGAAAGAGATCAAGGCCGGAGCTCTGGTAAAGACCGGCAGATACGCAAAGAGCTGGACGACGAAGAAAACGAAGGAATCTTCGACGCGCCTGGAAGTCACGGTCTATTCCCCTTCGCGGTATATGCTCGCCCATCTTCTGGAACATGGCCACGCCAAGAGAAACGGCGGCCGGACCAGGGCATTCCCGCATATTGCACCGGCGGAAGAGATCGGAGAGAAGCAGCTGGAGGCAGATATTATAAGGGGGCTTTCAAATGGATGAACTACTCGCCATTATGGGGGAGATCGACATTCCTTCTGCCTACGACCACTTCGCGGAAGGGGAAGCCGTCGATCCTCCCTTCATTACCTACCTGTTGCCGGGAAGCGATAACTTCTCCGCAGACGGGAAGGTCTACTACAAGATCAACGATGTACATATTGAGCTCTACACCGACGCCAAGGACCCGGAGGTGGAGAGCCGTGTCGAAGCCGTGTTGGATGAGCACGGTATTTTTTATGACAAGACAGAGGTGTGGATCGACACCGAGAAGCTGTATGAGGTCCTGTATTCATTCCAAATGGAGGGTTAAGACATGGGAAACAAAGTCAAATATAATCTGAAGAACGTTCATGTCGCCAAGCTCACGGAGACGGAAGTGGAAGGCGTGCGTTCTTACAACTACGCGACTCCCAGAGCGATTCCCGGCGCGGTAAGCCTCTCGCTGGACGCGGAAGGCGAATCCACACCGTTTTACGCTGACGGTATTGTGTATTTCCGCTCTGTGACCAACAACGGTTATTCCGGCGACCTGGAGATGGCGCTGATCCCTGACTGGTTCAGGACGGAGATCCTGCAGGAGGTACTGGACAAGAAAGGCGTACTGGTCGAGAAGATCACGACAAAGGAGAGCGTGAAATTTGCGCTGCTTTTTGAGTTCGATGGCGATGTGAACTGCATCCGTCACGTCATGTACAACTGCACATCTTCCCGTCCGTCCATCGAGTCGGAAACGAAGGAAGATACTATCGAGCCTGGCACAGAGAAGCTGACGATCGCGGCCGATCCCAGAGCGGACGGACTGGTCAAGTCCAAGACCGGTGAATCTACGGACGCGACGACATACGCCAACTGGTACAAGTCTGTCTATGTACCGACGATCGAAGAAGAGGCCGTGAGCGGCGGAGGTGAAGGATGATAGAGCGCACGATCAATATTTCCGGCAAGGATGTAGTGTTCCGGTCCTCGGCGACAGTGCCGAGACTTTACCGGGCAAAGTTCAAAAGGGATATCTTCAAGGACCTGTCCAAGCTGGAGAAGTCCTACAGCAAGCGGAAGAAAGGCGAAGAGGAGCTGCAGATCGATGACCTGGAGATCTTCGAGAACGTGGCCTATATCATGGCCTTTCACGCGGATCCTTCCATCCCGAAGACCATCGATGAATGGCTTGATCAGTTCGAGATGTTCTCAATCTACCAGGTGCTTCCGCAGATTCTGGAGCTCTGGGGCGATAACCTGATGACGGACGTACAGGCAAAAAAAGGACTGGCAGAAGTGAACGGGAAATGACCACGCCGCTGTTCCTTCTGCGATGCTGTGAGGTCGGGATCTCCATCAGGGATCTCGACCTTGTTACTATCGGGCTTGTACTCGATATCTGGACTGAGAAGTCTAATGACGGCGTGAAGTACAGACGTATTGCGGATCAAGCTGACTTTGATAAGTTTTAGGTCGCCTGTATGGTCACCTTTTTGACCAGCAAGCCAAACGCATAAAATAAGGGCTTTCAATTGAATCTGATCGGTTTATAATTATTCTTCGAAAGACATTTATGTATTTACTATTAGGAGGTATAATTATATGGCGTTAGTGACATGTCCGGAATGCGGTAGGGAAAAGGTTTCAGATTCTGCAGTCGCTTGTCCTGAATGTGGATTTGGCATTAGGGAATATTATGCGCATAGAAACGAACAGCAGCAATTAGCTGAAAAAGCGAAAAAGAGTAAGGAACATGCGCAATCAGCAGTTCAGGAGCTTGAAGATGACATAAAAAAGCATCAGGAAAAAAGAGAAAAAATACTGGCTCAAAGGCAGGCTGAACAAAAAACGAAGGCAGATGAGAAACCAAGGCGTGTAGTCTCAAATACAGGTACTACAAATAATTCTTCTACAAATAGTTATTCAGTCATTCTTGGCTTAGTATCTATTATCATTGTAGTAATTCTCTTAGTATCATGTGGTTCATGGTTCAATGAAAGTAGACGTAGGGATCAGGAAGAATATCGCCGAACTCTTGAGAGTGGGCAAGAGAAGTATTATAACGGGGAAAAAATGACAGAAGAGGAGTATAATGCTGTGAAAGACTTCAATAATTGGAAGAGCAAACAGGGGGAGCATTCATACGACGAGTGGGATAACTGATAGAGTACTTGAATTAAATATAAACTGTAAAAGCATCAGTCAGAAATGACTGGTGCTTTTATTATGCCCTGAAAGGAGGTGATGAGGTATGGCAAACAGAATAAAGGGGATTACCGTTGAGATCGGTGGCGACACAACTGGTCTTGATAAAGCCCTGAAGGGTGTTAATTCGACGATCAGAACGACTCAGTCCTCCCTGAAGGATGTAAACAAACTCCTGAAACTGGATCCCACCAACACCAACCTCGTCACCCAGAAGCAGAAGCTCTTAAAGGACGCAGTTAATGCGACAAAGGAAAAACTGGAGGCGCTCAAGACGGCTCAGGAGCAAGCAAGGCAGCAGCTGGAAGAAGGCACCCTTGGTCAGGATAAGTACGATGCCCTGCAGAGGGAGATCATCGAGACGGAAGAAGAACTGCGGCGCCTGCAGCAGGAGGCGGAAACAACAAGCTCAGTTCTGTCCAAGATCGATGAAGCGGGAAAGAAGCTCGAGAAAGTCGGAGATACGATCGCTGGTGCCGGACGCGCGGTGATGCCGGTATCTGGGGCAGTGGCGGGGCTTGGCGCTGCTGCTGTTAAGACCTCGGCGGATTTTGATTCCGCCATGAGCCAGGTGGCCGCTGTGTCTGGAGCAACTGGATCTGACTTTGACGCCCTCCGGGATAAGGCCCGTGAGATGGGATCGAAGACAAAGTTCTCCGCTTCAGAAGCTGCGCAGGCCATGAACTACATGGCCATGGCTGGTTGGAAGACAGAGGACATGCTCTCCGGTATCGACGGCATCATGAACCTTGCCGCGGCATCCGGAGAAGACCTGGCGACCACATCGGATATCGTCACGGACGCTTTGACGGCATTCGGGTTGACAGCCGGTGATAGCGGTCACTTTGCGGATCTTCTCGCAGCGGCTTCTTCCAACGCCAATACCAACGTATCCATGATGGGTGAGACCTTCAAGTACTGCGCGCCGATCGCGGGTGCGCTTGGGTATTCCGCTGAGGATACGGCTGAAGCGATCGGCCTTATGGCTAACGCCGGCATTAAGGGTAGTCAGGCAGGCACGTCCCTCCGAACCATCATGACACAGCTGCAGGGAGATCTGAAGCTGTCCGGCAAAGCCCTGGGGGACGTGACGATCCAGACCACTAATGCGGACGGATCCATGAGGGAGTTTTCTGACATCATCGCGGACTGCCGTGGCGCCTTTTCCAAGATGACGGAATCCGAGAAGGCAGCGGCAGCGGAAACACTGGTCGGCAAGAACGCCATGTCCGGCTTCCTAGCTCTCATGAACGCGGCGCCGGGAGACATCGAGAAGCTGGAAACGGCGATCTCCACATGCTCCGACGAAGTGGATGGTTATAGCGGAGCGGCTGAGAGGATGGCAGCGGTCATGCAGGATAACCTGAACGGCCAGCTCACCATTTTGAAGTCCCAGATCGAGGAGCTTGCGATCTCATTTGGCGACGCCCTTATGCCGGCAATCCGGAAGATCGTGACGGGAGTCCAGGGATTTATCGACAGGCTGAACGGCATGAGCGAGGGGCAGAGAAACGCTATTCTTCGCATCGGCTTGTTCGTAGCGGCCCTCGGCCCATTCCTTGTGATACTGGGGACCTGTATCTCAAAAGTCGGTGTGGCTATGCAGGGCTTTGTAAAGCTGGCCGGTGTCTTTGGAAAACTCAAGGTAGCTGTGGGAAGCGCTCATGGCGTACTCGGGAAAATTGGAGCAGCACTGGGAGGTGTATCCGCGCCGGTGCTCGCAGTAGTAGCAGTGATCGCAGTCCTTGTGGCTGCGTTTTTACATTTATGGAGAACTAATGAGGGATTCCGGGAAGCCATTATCGGGACGTGGGAGAAGATTAAATCCACCATTTCCACATTTGTGGAGGGGATAAAGGAGCGGCTCTCTGCTCTGGGTTTCAGCTTTTCTGACATTGCGGCCTTTATCCGGACCGTCTGGGACGGCCTCTGTCAGTTCCTCGGGCCTGTGTTTATTGGCACCTTTAACGCCATCGCGACGCAGCTGCAGATGATCCTTGGTGTGATCACCGGGATCTTTGACATCTTCAGTGGTCTGTTCACCGGCAACTGGACGCTGGTATGGCAGGGCGTAAGCGAGATCTTTTCTTCCATTTGGGAAGGAATGAAGGGCCTGTTTGAGATTGCCCTGAATACGATCAAGGGCATCGCGGAGGTGATTCTTTCCTGGTTCGGCACCACATGGAATGAGGCATGGACGGCCATTAAGGAGTTCTTCACGGGACTCTGGGAGGCACTGGTCCTGTTCTTTACCGGTGTGATGGAAGCTATCCGGAGCACGGTGAGCTCTGTACTTACCGCGATCAGCCAGACTTTCACAAATATCTGGAATGCCATCAAGGCAACAGTATCGTCTGTGATCACGGCCATCAAGACCACCATCACAAATGTGTGGAATGCCATCAGGGAGTTCATCAGCTCCATACTGAGCAGTATCAAAAATACCGCAAGCAGTGTATGGAACAGTATCAAGACTACAATCACGTCCATCATTAATGCGATCAAGAGTACGATCAGTAATGTATGGAACGCGATCAAGTCTACGACAGTAAACGTGTTTAACGGGATCAAAAGTAAAGCGACGTCTACTTGGAACGCGATCAAAACAGCGATCGTAAATCCGGTGCAGAAGGCAAGGGATATGGTGAAAGCCGCCATCGATAAGATGCGGTCCTTCTTCAACTTCTCCTGGTCGCTGCCGCACTTAAAGCTCCCGCACGTAAGCATCTGGGGGCATTTCTCCCTTATGCCGCCGTCGACGCCGCACTTCTCAGTAAGCTGGTATAAGGAAGGCGGAATTATGACAAAGCCCACCATGTTCGGGATCAACGGATCTTCCATCATGGCAGGTGGCGAAGCCGGCGCAGAAGCGATCCTTCCACTGAAAGGCTTCTACGACCAGCTCTCCGCCATGCTCGATGAGAGGTTGAACGTGGCGTGGATCGAGAAGTACCTTGCCATCATTGCTGACAATTCAAGCCGCGGGATCTACCTGGAGGACGGTACCCTTGTGGGACACCTTCTTCCGGCAATCGATGCCGGGCTTGCTAAATATTCCATGAGAGGAGGGCGTGGGAATCGATGAAGAGCATATTTACAGGCGCACTGATCGGTGACGAGCACACCCTCCGCGACTGGGGCGCCATTATCACAAACAGCGACTGCGTAGGGATGCCGGAGCCGAATACGGTGATCCTGGAGGTCCCAGGCAGGAGCGGCAGGCTTGACCTGTCGGAAGTTCTGACCGGGGATGTAACCTATAGCAATCGCGAGATCAAGCTGGAGCTTGCCGCTCAGACAAACAGGGAAAAGTGGGTGGAGACCTGCTTTCATATATTCAATAAGTTTCACGGCCGGGTCGTCCATGCCACCTTCGACGAGGATCCCGGCCATTACTACATAGGGAGATGCTCTATCACAGATCCGAAGCGTCTGGCAACGGCTGGAACTATGAAAGTTACTATAGACGCGGAGCCTTACCGGTATGAGTCTGAGGTGTATGAGGTGACGCTTCAGGGCAGCGGGACAGTGGAGAACCTGCGGATGCCGGCAGTACCTACAGTGAATGCGCCAAATGCCTGTCAGCTCTTTATAGGCGGAAAGTCCTATGACCTTGCCCAGGGAGAGCAGACAGTTCCGGGACTTGTCCTTGCGCCTTTTGAGAATGAGGTTCGTGTGACCGGAGCTTCTTCCATCACGTTTACTTTTCGGAGGGGGTGTCTGTAATGTATCTGATCTATCTTGACGGGGAGCTTTTTTACGATCCCCGCATTCCGGAGAGGGGCCTTACAGACATGACTTTGGATCTGGAGGTCAATAAAACGGGGACGTTAAAATTCACGATCCCTGCGACGCATCCGGATATTGATCAGCTTCGGAAGATGTATTCAGAGCTGAGCGTCTATCAGGATGAAGAGTGGCTTTACACCGGCAGGGTCCTTTCTGACGGATTTGACTTTTACGGGAACCGGACGATCGAGTGCGAAGGGGAGCTTTCTTATCTTCTCGACAGCATCCAGCGATATCACGAGTACCATGACATTAGCGTGAAGGATTACTTCACAGATCTTATCACTAAGCACAACGCGGATGTGGATGAGAGAAAGAGGTTTACGGTCGGACAGGTGACTGTTACGGACAGCAATGACAGCCTGTACCGCTACAGTACTTATGAGAATACCTGGAAAACCATCGAGGACCGTCTGATCAAGCGACTTGGAGGATACATCCGTATTCGTCATGAGAATGATCAGAGGTTTATTGACTACATCGAGGACTTCGGTCACACCAACTCTCAGGTGATCCGGTTCGGGGAGAACATTCTCGATCTGACGAGGGAAGGTGACTGTGACAGCCTTGCCACAGTAATCGTTCCTCTCGGTAAGCGTGATGAGGAGACGGATGAGCGCCTCACTATTGCTTCTGTCAATGACGGAAAAGACTACATCGAAGATCCGGACGCCATCACCATCTACGGAAGGATCGTCAAGGTCGTGGAGTACGATGATGTGGAGCTTCCGGAGAATCTGCTCCGGAAAGGCATCGAGGTATTGAACCGGCAGAGGATCCTTTTGACAACGATCACGATCACAGCGGTCGATCTGCATCTTCTGGATGTGGAGATCGAACGCTGCAAAGTGGGAGACAGCATCAGGGTGGTATCGGAGCCTCATGGCCTTGATGAATACATGGTGATCCAGAAGGTTTATCTGGACCTTCTACACCCTGAGAACTCCAGGTTGACGCTCGGAGCCACGCTCCTGACTTTAGCTTCTTCCATGAGCAGGGGAACGGCAGCAGTCCTGACTTCTCTGTCAGAGAACTTCACGGCATTCAAGCACGTGGTGACGGATAAGCTGCAGGCAACGAACGCGGATATCGGCACGCTGCATGTCCAGGTTGGAGAGATCGATACGCTCCTTGCACAGAAGGCTGACGTGGTCGATCTAAATGCCACAAACGCCAACGTGGCAGCCCTGCAGGCGGCCGACGCCCAGATCGAGCACCTGGTAGCGGAGAAGGCGGCGATCACGGATCTTAATGCCACGAACGCGAATGTCTCGGCTCTGCAGGCGGCGACAGGAAATATTGAGAGCCTGTTGGCAGGCAATGCGGGAGTCGGTACCCTGCAGGCAATCCACCTGACCGGCGACAACATCGTCATCGAGGACGCCACAATCGCGCAGGCAGTCATGGATGACCTCATGGCGGGGAATGTCACAGCAGCTACGATCTATACAGACTTCATTAAGATCGGTTCCAGAGATGGAGCGCTTTCTATCGACGGAGCTACAATCCTTATAAAGGATGCAAACGGCACTCCCAGGGTCCAGATCGGTAAGGACGGTCAAGGGAACTTCAACTATTACCTGTGGGATGCATCGGGGAAGCTCATCTGGTCACCGGACGGCATCACTGCGGATGGTGTGCCGGATGGGCTGATCGTGGACAGTATGGTTGCACAGGATGCCGCGATTGACGGGTCCAAGCTGAACATAAGGTCTGTTGCAAAGGAGCTGACCGATGATGGGACGCTCTCTGTGGATGCTTCCCATGTCGTGATGGATGATACCACGCTGGAAGCGAACTATCAGACCATGAGCACGCAGATCAGCGAGAACGCGCAGGCTACGGAGACCTTGCAGACAGAGTTCAAAGAGGTACAGGGCCAGATCGAGTCGAAGGTTTGGAAGTCTGATATAACGGAGGCCGTGACGCCTCTGGGGAGCAGTATCTCGCAGCTCTCTGACAAGTACACCACCCAGCAGCAGACGATCGAAGGCATCACGACAGAGATTGGGGATGTGCAGACATCCCTTGAGAGCAAGGCGGACGGATCGACCGTACAGGCGCTCACGGCAAGAGTCAATACAGTAGAAGAGACAGCCGAAGGTTTCACCCGGACGATCTCGGATATCAAGACCGAGGTCAGAGGAACGGTGACCGATGTGGCTGTTTTTTATGCTCTGAATAACTCAGAAACTGTGCCGCCTTCTGACGATGATCCGGGATGGAGCCTGGAGGCGCCTGAGTGGGTGGACGGGATGTATATGTGGCAGAAGACCGTTACGACTTACGCCAGCGGAAATAAGAAGACGTCCTCACCGACCTGCCTTTCCGGCGCGGTGGGGGCAGATGGTGAAGCGGCAGTACTCCTCAGGATCGATTCCAGTAAAGGGACTGTGTTCAAGAACACGGGAGTTGCGACGGTCCTTACCGTGACGATCTATTACGGCAGCCAGAGGATCACGACAGGAGAGCAGCTCAGGGCTGTGTTCGGAAATACTGCCCGACTCGAATGGGGGTGGCGCCGGGTGGATGAGGACCGGTATGGCGTTATATCCGCCGATGACAGGAGACTTTCTGATGGCGGATTTGTTTTTGCGCTTAGTGCGGAGGACGTGGACGTGAAGGTCACTTTCCGCTGCAGCATGATCATTGATTAAAAGGAGAGAAATATGGCTATTAAAAGTTCAGACCAGATCAGTATCGTCGACCTTACAGACGGCTATTCCGTCATACTGACGAACGATTCATTTACCTTTGCAGGAAGCACTGACGCGGCGCTGGCGGGAAGTACGACTACGACTGTCGTCGCCATGTGCGGCAGCGGCCAGGTCCCGGCGACCGTCGATAACTCCGCTATCGTAGCGCCGTCAGGAGTTACGACTTCCGTGGATACGGACGCCACGCAACCGACTATCACGATCAGCGTATCGACTTCCGTGACGCAGGGCGGAACGGTGGATATCCCGGTATCCCTTGACGGTGGAAACATCGTGATCCATAAGCTGTTCACCTTCCAGATCTCCTTTAAGGGGCAGACAGGCGCGGCCGGCAGCAGCGCTCAGTGGTATTCCGGCACCAAGATCACGGGTACAAGTACGACCGCAACGGCATTCTCGGACTCTGGCATCACAAATGCCCAGGTCGGTGATATGTACCTTAATACCGATACTATGAATACCTATCGCTGTACGGTAGGAGGAGCAGCGTCTGCTGCCAAATGGGTCTACGTCGGAAATATTAAGGGACAGACCGGTGATATCGGTCCCGGGGCTATCTGGTACACGGGTACCAAGATCACAGGAACGAGTACGACCGCAACGGTCTTCTCAGGCTCCGGCATCACGGCGGCGAAAGTCGGTGACATGTATCTGAATACCAGTACTTACAATACTTACCGCTGTACCGTGGGAGGAGCAGCCTCCGCGGCTAAGTGGGTGTATGTCAGCAACATCAAGGGCGGAAAAGGAGATCCGGGAGATCCGGGAGCGGATGCCATCACCATGACGGTGACGAGTTCTAACGGTACGATCTTCAAGAACACGGCAGTGGTCACGACTCTGACCGCTCATGTGTATAAGGCCGGAACAGAGCTGAACGCCACGCAGATCGCGGCGCTGGGAACTATCAAGTGGTATAAGGACGGTTCCACAACGGCTCTTTCTACGACTGGTCCCACGCTCAACATCAGTTCCGGGGACGTAACCAATAAAGCAACCTACATCGCACAGCTGGAGGGATAAAGATGGCAGTAAAAGCAAAAGCAGAGATCACGCTCGCAACCATCAGGGATGTACAGAGCGTTACAAGATATTATCTCCTGCAGAGCTCTACTTCCTCCATGCCTTCAAAGCCGAATGCAAATCCGCCGGGAGGGAGCTGGGTCAAGACCGAACCCTCCTACACGTCCGGGAGCACCAACAGCCTGTATTTTACGGACCTAACGGTGTTCACAGACGCTTCTTTTTCCTATAGTGATGTGTCGCTCTCCAGTTCCTATGAAGCCGCCAAGGCTGCCTACAACAAGGCAGTGGCGGCGGAAGGGACGGCAAGTTCAGCCCTTGCCCAGAGTGTGGAGTATATCGTAGGCACACAGACAGCGGCTACCGGAAGCTGGAAAGGTGTATCGACGGACGCCGCTCTGTATGCGGGAAAGACGATCGCCTATAAGCTGCCGTACGCCGGAAGTGGGAATGCGTCCCTTACCCTGACGCTGGCTGATGGATCTGCGACAGCCGCCATACCGGTCTATCTGAATACGACGAGGGTGACTACCCACTTCGGAGCCGGGTGTGTTATCAACATGACCTATGACGGAACGAACTGGAGGGCGGCATCTATACCGAACTCCAATACCTATGACAGGGTCCTCCACAACACGGCGATCAAGGCCGCGGCGGCCGTAACAAAGGCACATCTGATCGCCGGAAATGCGGATGGGTATAAGAACCTCGCGGCGTCCCTCATGTTCGATCTTGCCTATCCGATCCTCTATGCCTCAGAGGCCATCGTCGCGAACGCTACGGCCAAGACTACCTACGAGGCGATACCGGATGTAAACTTCTCAACCACGGGAACGATCGAATCCGGTACCGCTGCCAAGATCCTGTGGCTGAAGGGAGAAGTGGAGGATAACCACTTCACGATCGCTGCATCGAACTGGCTGACCACAGTGGTCCCAACAGAAGAGGACGGGATGAATTATATCCCGCTGGGGGTGATGAGCAGTGCAACTGTCGGATATTTCACATCGTCCGACAGGCTTTACGCCTTTGTGGACGGAGCCTTCCAGCCGCTTGACAATGCCTCCAGAAAGCTCGCGGAGAAGGCCAGGGAGGAAGTCGTCGATGCAGAAGAGCGGGTCAGGACCTATGCGGAGAGTGCGGTCTCCCAGAAAGCGGATGAGATTGAGATCTCCATTAGTACGGTGACGGGAACACTTGCTGCAGGCATCCAGGATTGCCAGGAGAGTATTGCTCAGACGGATGAGGCACTAAACGACTCGGTGGACACGCTCACCCAAAGGATCTCTGATCAGGAGGACGCGCTGCTTGATTATAAGCATGAGACCAGCACCTATTTCCGTTTCAACACGGACGGCCTTAATATCGGAAAGCAGCAGGACGGTGATGAGTCACCCTATTCCATCAACATCGACAATGAGAAGATGGGTTTCCTCCAGAACGGTGTGGAGATCGCTTACGTGCAGTACAACAAGATGCACATCAACGCGATCGAAGCGATGGACCGTCTCTCTGTAGGAGCTGCAGCCGATGGGGGGTATTTCGACTTCATTTCAACTGAGTACGGTATGGGCGTGAAGTGGAGAGCAGTCAATCAGTCTAATGGGACCTCGCTGAACATGATGCGGGCAGGGATGAAGATGATGGCGAAAAGAGCGGAGGAGTATAAAGCAGTCCTCGATGAAGATGGATTGTTTAAGGCGGATTTTGGGGGTAATGAAAGATGAGCTTAACAAAAAGGACATTTACAGATGGCGCCGGTACGCGAACGGTCGTAGTGAACGGTTCTGTAAGCGGAGCCAATACGAACATCAGCAGTATCGTGTTTTCGGCAAGCAGCTGGATCTATGGTATTGAGGGGACGATCAATGTATATGTGGACGGGACAAAGAAGACTGTTTCCTGGACGACCAACAAGACGGAAACAGTTATGGGGACAACATATAAGATGAAGATGACCAGCGGGGCCCTAGCAGTGAGCAAGCCGTTCTTTACGCTCAAGCTTGTGAGATCTTCTGACAGTTCAACGATCCTGGAAGAAAAGTTTTCTTTCTATGAGATCGAGAAAGCTCCGACAGCAGCAACGACCTCAGGTGGTGTGATGGATGGGAGCACGAAATCGAGGGTGGTATTCACCACCTCCGGCACGGACGCGACCTACAAGGCCACATTTACACTGGGGTCCTATACAGGAAGCGCGACTTCCACCACAAAGACGCTCGAGTATGCGATCCCGATCGCCTGGTGCAATGCTCTGCCTAATGCTGTGAACGGGCAGGCAAATGTGACCTGCCAGGTCCTTTACGGAGGACAGGTCTACTCAAGTTTCACGACAAAGCTGGCAGTTTCTGTCCCCGCTTCTGTAGTACCGTCGCTGACAAGCATCACACTGGCTGATAAAACGGATACACCGGTTCCGTCTGCATGGAACATGTTTATTCAGCACAAGAGCGGTGTCAGAGTATCGGCGATCACTACAGCTGGAGCCTACAGCTCTACGATCAAGAGCATCAAGCTGCAGGTGGGAGCACAGTCCGTTTCAATGAATTACTCAGTATCTTCTCTTCCTCAGATAGATTCAGTCACGCTGAGCGGATCGCTGACCTGTACCGTGACGGTAACGGACAGCAGGGGACGAACTGTCTCAAAATCTGCGACAGTTACAGTTGTCCCATATGCTGCACCAAAGTTCACAGCCTGTGTCAGCGAGAGATGTCTGGCAGACGGAACAATTGACAATGACGGCACTTATTTCAAGAGCACGACGGCGGTGAGTTACTCGACTTGTAATGGGAACAATACGATTACCATGACGGTAAAGTACAAGAAGACAGATGCGGTGCTCTACGGAAGCGAGACCACGATCTCGCCGGGCGTCAATACCTGCGGAAACAATGACCTGGATACAGAGTTTTCCTATGATGTCATGTATGAGGTCACGGACCAGTTCTGCACTGTGTCATACACGGACTATATTTCTACGGCTACCTATCTGATGCATTTCCTTCATGGCGGCAAGGGTGTGGCATTCGGCCAGAAGGCAACGATGGAGAATTACCTGGACTGTGCTTTTAAGGCATTGTTCAGGGATGATGCCTTTTTTGTGACCGGGAACGGTGTTCAGGTCAATATCCGGGACATCATCACGATCGGGGCGCAGACGCTCACCAGTTTTGGGGACGGACTGTATCTGTGTGCCAGTAATGGCAAGCTCATCGGGCAGGTACCGACGATTAGCGCAGACACTCCGACGTCTTTCAGTAACGGTCTGTATCTGAAGGCTAATGGAGGAAAGATCACAGCGGATACACCAAACCCAACGATAGGAGCTACAACACCGACATCTTTTGGAAATGGTCTGTATCTGAAGGCGAACGGTGGCAAGATCACTGCAGATACGCCTGATAAGACGATCAATACTGCCACACCGACTACGCTGACAAACGGCCAGTATCTTTATGCCAACAGCGGGAAGATAGGATGCAAGACACTCACACTGCAGGATCTGACAAACGGCGTGATCAAGGCTGGGGATTCAGTTAGTACAGGAACGATACAGGCACCGGGCAGCATAACTTCAAACTCGGCGGATATCATGGTAAGCTTCCTGTTGGGCCGGATTATTACGGCATCATCCGCAGTGGTCACGTCAGGTGCGATGACGATCAGAACGATCAATGGTTATGCGTGTAATAAAGCTACAGCGTCAGGCGGGACTTATACTAACCTGAATGTCTTGAGCTTCAGCCCGACATGTACATTGGATAAAGCAACAGGAGGCGTGAGACTTAAGATCACGAACAGTACTAAATGGGTTCAGACCAACGGTACAGCGATAACAAATAACACTCCTGTGAACATAACATGTTCATTGACGCTCAAGTTCTCGTAAATAAAGTAACCACAGGCATCCTTCGGGGTGCCTTTTTTCATGCAAAGGAGGAAACCAAATGAAGGAATTCTGGAACATCATTCAGCTCATCTTTACGGCAGTGGGAGGCTGGCTTGGATACTTTCTTGGAGGCTGCGACGGATTACTCGTTGCCCTTGTCGTATTTGTTACTGTGGATTATCTCACCGGGGTCATGTGTGCGATCGAGGATAAAACGCTTTCCAGTGAGGTTGGGTTTAAAGGCATCTGCAGGAAGGTGATCATCTTCATGCTGGTGGGGATCGGACACATCCTGGATGTGAATGTGATTGGGACAGGGAGTGTACTCAGGACCGCAATCATCTTTTTTTATCTTTCCAATGAGGGTGTGAGCCTTCTGGAGAATGCGGGACATCTGGGACTCCCTATCCCGGAGAAACTCAAGGACGTATTGGAGCAGCTCCATGACAGGGCTGAGAAGGAGGGAGAATAATGGCTTATACGAACAGTAAGATGGTGGTCTGCACAAAACTCAGTCCGAATCATTCAGGGCAGCGTACGCACTCGATCGACCGGATATCTCCCCACTGCGTGGTGGGGCAGGTGACGGCTGAGAGCTTGGGGAATATCTTCGCCAAATCTTCGAAGAAAGCGTCTTCCAACTACGGTATCGACCGAGATGGCAGAGTCGGGATGTATGTAGAAGAGAAGAACCGCTCCTGGTGTACGTCCTCCAAGGCCAACGACCAGAGGGCGGTGACGATCGAGTGCGCTTCGGACACCTACAGTCCTTACCGGATGAATGATGCTGTCTATCAGACGCTTATCAGGCTCTGTGTGGATATCTGCCGGAGGAATGGCAAGAAGAAGCTGCTCTGGTTTGGCGACAAGAACAAGACGCTGAGTTATTCTCCGAAGTCTGATGAGATGGTCATCACAGTTCACAGGTGGTTTGCCAATAAAAGTTGTCCGGGCGACTGGCTTTATTCCCGCCTGGGAGACCTTGCGAAGAAGGTAACGGCAGAGCTTGGCGGGACTGCAGTGTCCGGACTTACAATCGGCGACCGCGGATCCGATGTGGAGGAGCTGCAGCGGATGCTCATCGCCTGCGGATATTCCTGCGGTGACTGCGGCGTTGACGGGAGTTTTGGAAACGACACACTGGCAGCGCTCCAGGCATTCAAGAAGGACGCCGGATTGGAGACAAACGGAGTCTTTGATTTCGCCACCGAGAAGGCGCTCAAAGCGACCTATGGGGAGAAGAAGGCTTCCGGTACGAGAACGCAGGCATCTGAGCTGAAGGACCTCTCCAATGCGGAAGTGGTGGGGAAGGTCGGCCCGCTCTTTACGGCGGATCAGAAGAAGAGCGGAGTGCTGGCATCGGTATCTCTCGCTCAGTTCATCCTGGAATCCGGCTATGGCAAGAGTGAGCTGGCGCAGAAGGCCAACAACTGCTTCGGGATGAAGAAGTCGCTTTCCGGCAATAGCTGGCCGGGATCCGTCTGGGATGGGAAGAGCATCTATACGAAGAGCACCAAAGAGCAGAGAAGCTGGGGCACGGAAACGGTCACGGCAGAGTTTAGGAAGTACCCGTGTATCGAGGATTCTATTGCAGACCATTCCGCTTATCTGACTGGGGCAAAGAAGGGAAGCGCGTCCCGGTATGAAGGGCTGAAAGGATGCACTGATTACCGGAAAGCTGCGCAGATCATTAAGGATGGCGGATACGCTACCAGCACGACTTATGTCGATAAGCTCTGCTCCATCATCGAAGAGTGGCGCCTCACGCAGTACGATGCCGGATCCATGCCCGCGGAGGAGAAACAGGAGACGGAGCCGGTTAGCAAGCTGCCGTACCTGGTACGGGTGAGTAAGCGGATCGATATCAAGAAGAGTGCGGCAGCTACTTCTGCTACGGTACGTAAATGCCCTGTCGGGATCTACACGATCGTAGAGAATCGTGGCGGCTACGGAAAACTAAAGAGCGGCGCCGGCTGGGTGAAGCTCTCTGAGATCAAAAAGATTTAAGGGGGGAGAGTATGGCTATCACAATTTTTATTCCTGGATTCAAAACGAACAGAAGTGATGAGAGACATGGGGACGGCTGTGTGATCCACAGCGATACCGGACAGACGCTCATCATCGATGGATTTGACGGAGGGGCGCCGACAACGGCTCTCGTCACTTACCTGAAGAAACATAAATACAAGGATCTGCACCTGATGCTGTCCCATCCTCACTACGACCATTACAAAGGTCTGAGAGTGATCATGGCGGACAGCTATTTTAATATCCGGACATTTTTCTGCTATGATCCGGATACTATTAAGCACGGGATCGGAAGCAGTGCCAACGGCAGGTCCGTGAAGGATGATTTCAACAACCTGAACACCTGCATCAGTCAGGCTCGGGGGAGAGGTGCCAAGATCGACTATCTTGCAAAAGGCAGGAACGTCACACTCGGAGATATCGAGTTCAAAGTCTGGCGCAAGCAGCCGACACATTTCACGGAGTACGATGACGGGAATGCATGGGCCTTCACCAACGACGGGTCCCTTTGCTGCTATTTTCCGAAGCTCAGGTTCCTCACGACTGGCGACGGACCGAATGCACTGAAGGAAGCGATCGCATACTTCGGCGAGAAGATCCTCATCCTGAAGGTCCCTCATCACGGCAACAGCTGCTCTATGAGTAATGCTCAGGCGGCGAGAAAGGCGGGATGCGTCATTGCCTATGAGACTAACATCGAGTCCAAGGGACCCGGTACGACAGACTTTACGGCATACGGCGCGAGACGCCTGATCGAGCAGGGCGTGAAGGTCCTAATGCAGAACGCGGATATCATCATGACAGCTTCTGGTGGAAAGCTCACCGTGAGACAGGGCGGAAGCACCTGGACTTTCGATGTCCCTTACGATGGAAAGCCTGCTCGGCTCTACCGCGTCAGAAAAGCATGGAATAACGTGAACTCCCAGATCGGGGCGTACAGCATCCTGACAAATGCGAAAGCTGCAGCGGATAAAGCCGGGAGCGCCTACGGCGTGTTCGACTGGAACGGGAAGGAAGTATACCGAGCAGCCGGAGCGAAGGTACCATTCCTCGTCCGGGTGACGAAGACTATGGATATCCGGAAAGGCCCTGGAACCAGCTACGGCAAAGCCGAGAGGAAGTGCCCTGCCGGGATTTTTACCATCGTTGAGGTAAAGGGTGACTGGGGAAGGCTCAAGAGTGGAGCCGGATGGATCCAGCTCGGTAAAACTGAGAAGATTTGACGATGAATACGCCTGTGGGCTGTATCGAAGTGATGCGGCTCACAGGCTCTTTTTTGTTGTCAGGTTCTATATTATAATGATTTGTGTCTTTATCAGGACCTATGGCTCAACACTTGGAGGTGATTAAGATGCGAATTATTAAAAAAGCAGCCGTGTCAAAGATTTGCCTATTTGTAATAATGATAATGATACTATTAGCTGGATGCAATTCGACCAGCTATCGAATAACACCTAAGAAAGACTATAACGACTTCGACTCAGATTTTGATTTCTTGGATTCTTCGACAAAACAGACGATTAGCGAACTCATGAAATCAGCGGTTGATTGGTATAATAGTGTTGAAATACCCGAAGATTACTCGGCTGTTGATATTGATGTTTTTGCATCGATACCTTTTTCTGATTATGGAGAGCAACTGATGCAGATGAACGAAGAACACGATTATCGTTCTGGATCAGATGAAGGTATGAGATACCTGCATGCAACTTCACCTGCTACCTCAATTACTGGAACTATTTGGGAAATTACTGTAAATAATAATGTCGAAGTAACTGTAGGCTCTGATTCTGATGAAAAAATTGAAGTATCCGAGGATGATTGGATAAATATAAAAAACAAAATTACAGACGCACTTGATTTCTATTATGGAGATGGGGACCGAAGCACAATAAATATGTATGCCCCTGATACCACTGAAGAGGATGAATCTGCAAAAGAAGATAGTCAAAATGAACATGCTGCCAATACATTAAAAAGCGGGGCAAATAAAGCTGCTTGTATTATGATCAGAGATACCAGCTTCAAAGAGAATACCGAGTCTAAAGAGTTTGACAGTATACAGCAGTATCTTGATTACATTGGCAGTGTTACTGATTATGAAAAGCTGTACCTTCCAGAAGATATTGAACGCAACAGATCATCGGTTTTCCTTTTAGGACAGGAAGGAACATTCACTTATGGCGTAAACAGTACCCCATCACGTTCTGGCGGCGGTGCAATTGATTACGTACTATATGGAGAATGGAAGACTAACGCTTCTATTGATGAAGAGCAGTGTAAAAATATAATTGGTTTATTGGATAAAGTGTATGGTGAACACGAAGTTTTGTTTTCTGATGGTTCGGTTATAGAAAAGGTTGAGGGAATTGGAAATTATGATGGAAAATCTCTATATTTGAGGTGGCAAGACGTCAAGCACTACGATGATATATCTATATCGTTCTCCAATGATAAAAGGATAAAGATAACATGGTTCATGAATAATTTAAACATGATTGGGTTTGAGCCGGTTATCGCTGCTAATAAAGCGCTTAATCACATCGGTATAAAAAAAGAGAACATCCAAGAAATGTCATATGTGGATATTTCAGACCGTATTTCTTCTGATGATGTTTTAAAATATATGTCATCAAAAGCGTATATTATCAAAACCGTACTTAAAGAAAAAATAAACGGTAATGGCACAGTATATTTATCCGTCATAGTTTTAATTGATGACAGCTCTACCAGAAGCTGCTATGTCGATACCAACGTCGATGATAGCACTCTAATTCAATTATATGGAGAAGGAGAACTGGTAAAAGTATCAACAGATGAATTAATGGAAAAACCAGGAAATAATGATTTAGTTGAATATAAATCATCAAATACTGCTTCAGAATCGCTGGAGGAGAGTAAACAGGACACAAAAGAGAACACTAGCACAAACAATCAAACTGGCAACACAAGTAAACAAGACAACAATAATTCACCCTATAAGACCAATAAATGCTTAGTGTGCGGAAATGAAGCGACGCACAGTATGACAGGTATAGCAAGTGGAGAGTTGGAGTGGTATTGTGATGCGCATTGGAAGACCATTCAGGACACTATCGGAGGGATGGAAAAAGATGTTGGCGAAAGTAACGCAAGCAAGCATCAATGCCAAGCACCGGGTTGTAGTAAAGAAGGAACTAATCGGATCGAGGGTATTTCAGGAGAGTATGAGTATTATTGTACAGAGCACTATCAAGAAATGGTTGATTTATACAATAAAATGGTAAACGGTAGCAAGTAGAGAATTAGCTGTACTAATTGCTGCGATTACAACAAGTTGATCAAAGGATTAATAACCAGGGGCAAAATGTCCCTGGTTTATTTTTGCGCAAATCATAAGAAGTGTCATTGAAGTACATTAGGGGACACGAGGAGTAGTTTGCATGCATAAAATGTAGAGCTCACATTCGCCGCGGGCTTTTTTTATGCTCAAAAGTTCAAAAGTTCTCCCAGGCGTTATAAAAATCGGCCCTAAGCAGGCATGGGAAGCCAAGGGATGGATATGTTCCCTTGGAGAGGAGAACGAGAAAATGCAAGTGACGATGATCACAACCCCCGCTGAGCCTGTAGTGCCTGCAGCACAGGAGATTACCGAGAAGCAGTTATTTGATGAGATCAACTATTTCAGGGCCGAGAAGCTGACAAAGAAGATGCTGGAACAGGGCCTCATCACCGCTGAAGAATGTGACAAAATCCTGGCCGAAGCCCGCAAAATCTTTGTGCCTATTATGGCGGAACTTATGTGAGATGCAACTTGATATGTGCCCGACAGTATTGGAACATCGGACTACGAACGGAGGCGAGACCATGAAAAAGATAACAAAAATTGAACCTACAGTAGTCCAGACAGCTGCTTCTAAGATCAGAGTTGCGGCATACTGCAGGGTCTCTACCGAAGCAGATGCGCAGCTCATTAGCCTCGAGACACAAAAGAGCCATTACGAAGAACTCATTAGTGCCAACCCAAACTGGGTGTTTGCCGGCCTTTATTATGATGAGGGCGTGAGCGGCACCAGCAAAGAAAAGAGGCCCGCGCTCATGAGAATGATCGAAGACTGTGAAGCGGGGAAGGTGGGCCGGATCCTGACAAAGTCATTGTCGAGGTTTGCGCGCAACACGACGGACTGCCTGGAGCTGACCAGAAAGCTGCTTGACCTCGGGGTGACGATCTACTTTGAAAAGGAGAACCTCGATACCGGATCGATGGAGTCGGAACTTCTGCTCTCGATCATGAGCAACCTGGCGGAAAGCGAGTCTGTCTCCATTTCGGAGAATAACAAGTGGGGCATACGGCATCGCTTCGAGAACGGGACCTTCAAGATCGGGTATGCGCCTTTTGGCTACAACGTAAAGGACGGCCAAATGACCATCAATGAGAAGGAAGCCAAGTGGGTGCGCTGGATCTTCGCGGAAGCACTGAAAGGAACCTGCAGCGCGGCGATCGCAAGGCGGCTCAACGAGATGAAGGTGCCTACTCGAAGGAAGGGGAACTGGAGAGGCAACACGATCCGGGGAGTGCTTACAAACGAAAAGTATGTAGGCGACTGCCTGTTTCAAAAGACCTACTCAGATTTCCGCTTCCGCCGGCACAAGAACCACGGCGAGTATGATCAGTTTTATGTGACGGATCACCACGACGCGATTATCAGCCGAGAGGATTTTGAAGCTGCCGGCGCCTTGCTGCAGCAGCGTGAGCGGGAGAAGAGAATCAAAAAGGATGAGCTTCGGATCAATAACAAGTATCCGTTTTCAGGCAAAGTAGTCTGCGGGCAGTGCGGCAGCAAATTGCAGCGGCATATCAACTCGACGGGAAGCCTAAAGTATCCGGTTTGGGTTTGCAGGCAGCACCTTGCAGATGCACGATCCTGTAGCATGAAATACGTCAGGGAATGCGATTTGGAATATGCCTTCACAACCATGATGAACAAGCTGATCTTCGCAAAGAGAGAAGTTTTGGACGCACTGCTCGACGGTATCCGAGGGGAAAACCACAAGGAGAACCTGCGCCGGATTGACGAGATTGACCGGAAGCTGGAGCAGAATGTGGATCGGCGACAGACGCTGACCATCATCATGACGAGGGGATACTTGGAACCGGCACTCTTCACGCAGGAGAGTAACGACCTGGCTGCCGAGGCGGATGCGCTGACAGCAGAAAAGGAGCAGCTGGTGAAGGAAATCACCGGCAGCTACCACAAGACAGACGCCCTTGCCGACTTGACCCGGTATGCCGGCCACGCGCAGCCCTGCGCCACATTTGATGGAACGCTGGTAGAGCGTTTCCTCGATCACGCGGAACTGAGAACCAGAAATGAGATCGTCTTCCAGCTAAAGTGCGGACTGCGTCTGACAGAAAGGATCGGTGAGATATGAGCAGAGGACACACACCTTACGGGTATCGGATTGAAGATGGCTCCGCGGTCATTTGCAGGGAGCAGGCAGAGCAGATCCGGAAGATCTACGAGGGCTACCTCAGTGGACTTTCACTAAGAAACGCTGCCAAAGAAGCGGGGATGCATGCAACGCACACCTCCGTCAGAAGGCTCCTGCAGAATTCGCACCTCCTGGGTGATGACTTTTACCCGGCGATTATCGACAGGGAAACCTTTGATGCCTTTGAGGCTGAGCGGCAACGGCGGGAGAAAGCACTGGGACGTGACAACAAAGAGAAGAAGACAGTAGAAACGCGGCCTGCACCTACTTCCTTCCGGATGACACCGGCGGAACAGAGATTCAGAGATCCTTATAGGCAGGCCGAGTACATTTACGGCCTGATTGAAAGCGAGGTATAAAATGGCAACAGTGACAATGATCCCTGCGACGGCCAGGGTCGGCGCGAGGAGGAGAAAAGAAGAAGCTCCAAAGCTCCGGGTGGCGGCCTACTGCCGCGTTTCTACAGAAACCGACGAACAGGCGACAAGCTACGAAGCGCAGATCGAGCATTACACAGATTATATTGGAAAGCACCCAGGATGGGAGCTGGCGGGTATTTATGCCGACGATGGTATCTCCGGAACCAACACCAAAAAGCGCGAGGAGTTCAACAGACTGATTGAGGACTGCATGGAGGGAAAGGTGGACCTCATAGTCACGAAGTCAATATCCAGATTTGCCCGCAACACCCTCGACTGCCTCAAATACATCCGACAGCTGAAGGAAAAGAACATTGCCGTTTTCTTCGAAAAAGAAGCGATCAACACGCTTGATGCCAAAGGCGAGGTCCTGCTCACCATCATGGCGTCCCTTGCCCAGCAGGAGAGCCAGAGCCTTTCCCAGAACGTGCGGCTGGGGCTGCAGTACCGGTACCAGCAAGGCAAGGTGCAGGTCTGCACAAACCGGTTCCTCGGGTACGATAAGGATGAGGACGGCAACCTGGTAGTCAACCCTGAGGAGGCCAAGGTGGTGAAGCGGATCTACCGGGAGTACCTTGAGGGCAAGAGCTACTACGCTATCGGGCAGGGGCTTACAGCAGACGGAATCAAAACAGCAGCAGGCAACGATTACTGGTTGGCCTCCACGCTGAAGAAGATCCTGTCAAATGAGAAGTACATCGGTGACGCGCTTTTACAGAAGACCGTAACCACGGATTTCCTGAACAAAAAGCGGGTGGCCAACAAGGGCATTGCTCCTCAATACTATGTGGAGAACAGCCATGAAGCCATTATCCCGCGCCACATTTTCATGAGAGTCCAGGAGGAGATGGTACGCAGGGCGCGGCTGGAGACCGGAACAGGTAAGCGGCGGGTGTACAGCGGAAAGTATGCGCTTTCCAACCTTATGTACTGCGAACACTGCGGTGATATTTTCCGCAGGACCCAGTGGCAGATCCGGGGAGAGCGGATTCCGGTATGGCGCTGCATAAGCCGGATCGATAAAAGGAAGACCGAAATAGACTGTCCGTCACGAACAATTTATGAGAAGGACATACAGGCGGCGGTGGTGGCAGCCTTCAATCAGCTGATCGCCCAGAAAGACGAATTCTTGCCTGGGATGAAGCTGGCAATGGAACGGGCCATGCAGGCCACCAACAGCCCAAGGGTGGCGGAGATCGACAAACAGATGGAGGCGCTGCAAAGGGAGCTCCTGAAGAAAGCCAACGCCAAGCAGGGCTTTGAAGAACTGGCCGAGGAGATCGATGCTCTTCGGGAAGAGAAGCAGAATCTTCTGATGGAGGAGGCCAACCGAGAAGGACAGAGGCAGCGTATGAATGAGCTCGAAGCCTTTCTGGAAGACGCGGCCACCGAGGTGACGGACTACGACGAAGCAATGGTCAGGAAGCTGATCAAGAAGATTACGGTGTTTGACGATCATCTCACTTTCGAATTCAAAGCCGGACATGAGATAGAAGTACAAATGTAAGAATGGCCATCACGTGGACGCTCCTTTGGGGGCGTCCTTTTTTGTTCGGACGTTAGTATTGTTCACGCTGGGCATGCTATACTTGTCTCGATAGATTCGCACAAATGGCGATGAGTAAAACGAGGTATAACATAAATGGGCTGCTACATATGCAATGAGGAATTACTGTACCATGAAGAATCAAGGGTGATGGAATGCAGTATCTGTCATAAGAAAATGGAAACACACCAATGGTGTAAGAATGGACACTTTATTTGTTTTGACTGCTTTTATCCGCTGAGCTTGGAGAGAGAGGAAAAGTGGGAAAAAGAAGAAGCAGAAAGAGTAAGGACATTTACGCTGTTAGATGTTGACGTGGATAAATTGAGAAAAACTCTGGATTATTATGAGGCGAATACAGATTTCACGAATATAGTTGATTCACTTTATCCAGAAGAATATTATGAAATATTTCGTCTTCTTCCGATGGATATGTCCTGCATAGAATACGTACATACTCTTTTGGAAAGTCAAGGGGTGGAGTATCTTGATAATATTGATTATAATCATTTGAATTTACGAGATATTATTGCCCTGATTTCTTATATGGATGTACAAGATAGAATATGGGATACGACGTCATATTTTATAAGAACTGGAATTGCCAAAAAAATACTACGGCAGTTGGAGTCTCTTTGTATGAATAAATCAGTTGAAGAGCTTTTAGCTGAAAGGACAACGAGGCTGGGAATACAATAGATTTCAGTTGATTTGTAGATATGTTCCTGCGAACGGCTCCGGTGGATATGTTCCTGACGAACAGAAAAAACGTGGATATGTTCCCGACGGCAAAAGAGCGAACAGGCAAAACGTAGATATGTTCATTATGGCAAAAGAGCGAACGGGCACGGGAAACCACTATCTATATCATTTCCTCGTGCCACGTCGAGACCATCTGTCTACTAACACATTCTTGAAGAAAAAGGGCTGAAAAAGCCTGAAATACTGGGGTTTCCGTCACTGGGAGCAGGTCGTGCTCCGCGTGATGGAAACCCTCTTTTTACGTATGTGCAAACAGATCCATGCAGAGGGTTGTGGCTACTATTTTGCTAATTTGGGAAACGAGAAAACGATTTTACTATTTTGGCAGGTCGAGAATATGATTTAGCTGAAATTTGATATCGAAACACAGGAATAAATGAAATCTTGCATAAGGATGGGTACTATAAACCGGAAGAGATTGTATTGATGCCGATCCCGGGATCCGGAAGTAAAGAGTTCCTGTTTTGCGTAAAGATGTATGTGAACTTCCTCGATAATTAACACTCTATAGAGGGATGATAAAGAGGGAATAAGAAAAACCTTGAATTTAAGGCAAAAATCGGCATTATAGTTGTGAAAATATGGGATATATGGTAGAATATAAA
>Ga0256404_1004515_pt1 | contig 26204 bp, 28 predicted proteins | sample RumenRJG_01DNA_FD_185990 | JGI IMG/M metagenome (GOLD analysis project Ga0256404, IMG submission 185990) | Bovine rumen microbial communities from Lethbridge, Alberta, Canada - RJG_01 | ecosystem: Host-associated > Mammals > Digestive system > Stomach > Rumen | place: Canada: Alberta | collected...
AGAGTCTTTGTTGTCTAAGCAAATTGTGGCTCTGGGACTTTTCCTTTCTCAGTTAAGGCCATTATAAAGAGCAGCCCATGGACAAACAACCTGAGCTGCTAATAGACATAATATTAGAGGCGTAACAATCTAACCCCTCTAAATAATAGTTCAGGTTCATGGTGTATATGCCGGATTGACTGACATAATAGAACTCGTCCCCATACAGAGGCATGGTGGAAATACCACTTTGGTAAGGCGCAGCTCCGTTACCATCATCGCCTTTTGTAGTCCCCCAGATCTTTGAAGTAGACTTCGGCCATTCTTCGGAGATGTTTGCTCCGTATTTTGCGGTAATCCGCAACTTGGTCATTTCCTTCCAGGAATATGACCACCAACTATATTCACTTTTATAAAATTTGATCGCATATGTATTTCGAGAATAGTAAATATTGACAATCGTCGATCCATCGCCCGAAATCGAGGCACCGGAATTTGCCTGGTTTGTTTTGTCTGTATTCAGAGTGAATCCCGCATATGTTTTGCTGATTGAGCCAATATTGATCTTGCTTCCTGTTACGCCATATTCCACCTTATTATCGTGGTAGGAATAATCCTCGTCATTTGCATTCTCCCACCAGTAAATGATTGTATATTTAGTGTTACTGTTCGCTTCCCACACAGCATAGAGCGTAGTGTCTTCTGAAATCGGGCTGCCGAAGGAGTATTCAGAACCGCCTTCTTCTGCCGACCAATGACTGAAAGTATAGCCAGGTCTTGCAGGTTCTTCAGGTTTTGCTGTCTTACCGTTGGCTGCAACGAAAACCGGTTTGACATAACTTGCTCCGTCTCCGCTGGAGAAGTACAGATAATGTCCTTCTTCAACCTTCGGATACAGGGTCACGTTATGATCACTCAGCGTGACAGAATCCACTATGCTGGTCAATTCTGCATCGGTGTACCAGCCGGTGACGGAATGCGTGGAATCGAGCGGGATCGTTACATCCGAAACCTCGATGCGGGCTCCGCTAGCGCCTTCCTTCGTAGTGCTGACTCTGCCCTGATTGTCCAGGAAGAAGACATAATATGCCTGCTGGAATACCGGATACAGATTAACATCACCGGTGCTGCTGACCGAAGCAGTGATCTGATTGAAGTCACCAGGATCTCCATCCTGAAGTGCTGCTGCATCCTTGACATAAGACCAGCCCAGGAATTTGCTGCCGGTTTTTTCGGGGGTCGTCGGTGCATAGACAATCTCATCATTTTTTACTTTCTGTGTATAATCCGCAAGCACGTTTCCATCTGCATCATGGAAAATATAGGTAGCGATTGCAGGACTATCCTTGCTTGAAATAACATAGATCGAGAAATGATCTGCAGAGAACTCCGCTCCAGCCGCGGATACATCCGCGTTGCCGACAACCTGCACATTTCCGTTGTCCTCTTTATGAAGCACTTCCTGTGTGCTGGTTTCTGTGCTTGCAAGAGCTCTGCGTGGCTCCAGTGATACCGATACTGCTCCTTCCGGCTGTACTTCATTGCCATCTGAATCAGTGAAGGTAATATCTACTGCCATTGCGTCGATGACTTCCTGATCTTCAGATGCAGTCTGTTCAGCTGCTGCAATTGCTTCTGAGCGGGAGACATATGCAACCTTCATTTCCGTTCCGACCTTGAAGGTTTCTTCTCCATAGCTTACGCTGACTGTCATCTGGCTGGTGGAGCCGGTGAAAGTACCTGCAGGCAGGTATTCCGGTTCTTCCGGTTCAGGTGTAGCACTTGCTTCCGGAGTTGCAGATGGTTCCGGCGTCTCGGATGCTTCCGCAGCCGCAGAAGCTGCTGGTGTTTCTTCCGGAACAATCGTTTCAGCCTTAGCCGCAGTCTCTTCTGTTACCAGAGCTGCATCTGCCGTCGGGGCTGCAGACGGTGCTTCAGTCGCAGCCGCGGTCGGTGCAGCAGTCGGTGTCAGAGCTGCAGCTGGCGTAGGAGCCGGTGTCGGTGCAGGTTCTGCTTCCTGAACAGGAACTGCCTCCTCGGCCGGTTCCGTTACAGGTTCTTCTGCAGGAGCTTCTGCAGTGACGACCTGTTCTTCCGCAGCAGGTTCTTCTGCAGGCACTGCAGTTTCAGCGGGTGCTTCCGTGCTCACGGGCATGCTCGTGTCTTCTGCAACGATCGACGTGATCGGCGAGAGGAACATCGCAAGTGCAAGTGCCGAATTCAGGCACGTATGCAGGATTGAGTGGTGCTTTTTTCTGTTCTTCTCCATAGTCTTACCCCCTCCTTATAGAGAATTCATTCTTGTTAAGGCGATTCATTGAATCCTGTAGAGAAAAAAGTTCTTCTTACAGCTTCTATTATCCGGAATTCGTCCCTCCAATTCCGGCATTTCACGTCGCAGACTATGCATTTCACGCTATCCATTCAGAAAGTGCAGAATTTCTATGAACATTCAAGGGCAGACATCAGAAAAAGCGCATTCTAAAGCGCTTTTCTGACAATTTATTTCAATGCATCCATTGCAGTTTGCATGCTCGCATGTGTGAAAACCATTTTATTATTTAATTTCGTATTTTGCTTTATTTATCACGTTTTTTTAAGAAGCTTGTGGGATTTTTCGGACATGTTATCAGGAATCTGTCTCAATCATTGAAGGTTCTGACCCAATTTCCTGATTTGTCCCACCATTATGCAAAAAGTTGCAGATTCTTAGGATGAATCCGAGATGCAAAAAGCCGGCGCCTTCCGGCAGCCGGCAGTGGGGGGTAAGCTCAGTAAGGATGGCTCAGATCCAGAAGAATTCTGGAAGTGAAGCTATGATTCGGCTTGTCAAAGCGGAACTTGGCAGAGCCTCCGTATTTCTCGCAGATATCGTTTACTGCATTCAGACCATAGCTCTTTCCGAATCTCACGGACTGGAATGCATCTGCAGTCTGATAAGTCTTCTCCGGCTGATAGGAGGCAGAAGGATGAATCTGGTCGCATGCATTCTCAACCAGAATGGCGAGGCTGGATCCCATGATTCCCGCTTTGATCCGGATCCATCTCTTCCCTTCTACCGTCTCATTGGAGAGAATTGCATTTTCCATGATATTGCCCACCAGGATCGTCAGATCATTGGCATCAATCGGAAGTTTCGGCACATCTGCCATGACCTCGCATGAAATCTCGTTGTCCTGGGCCCAGCCCGCATAATACTGAAGCAGATTGTTCAGAACCGGGTTCTCGCAGAACTTCTGCTTCGATACCAGTTCCGCTTTTTTTGCAATCTGCTCGATATATGCTTTTACCTTCTGCGGATCGCCTGTATCTGCCAGCTGATAGAGCCGGTTCAGATTATGCGTCAGATCATGCTGCTGACGGCGGGCTGCTTCAATCTCATGCTCGATCTTCTGATACTGCATGACCTCTGAATCATGAATACGCCGCATCTCTTCCTGTTCGCTTCGCATCACGCTCTCCCGCATCAGGAATGCATAGTAGAGCAGAAGAACCAGACCGGTGAACAATAAGAGCGGAGTAATTTCCGTTAATCTTCCATCCGCCGAACCGAAGTAGATCATGTAAACAACGATGATCGCAAAATATGCGAAGATCAGATAGATCAGAAGAATGCTGTCGCTTTGCAGCACTCTGGCATTGTAAAGCTTCAGATACTTGCGCAGAATCTCACGGTTGATGATGTAGCACACCGGCGTGAGGATCATCATGATCAATAGCAGAATCAGAATATCGATCGGCTGAAATCCGTCGATGACCAGTGTCGGGTGAAGCGGCTGCAGCAGGCAGCGCACCAGGAACTGCTCCACGACCATGAAGATCGAATGGACCATGACCAGCATCTTTTTCTGAAACGGTTCCCGGATCAGGAAGAAATACACGCCCATGAACCCGAACACCAGGATCAGCATATATACGTCAGTATAAACGTTGATATCCACCTCAAGAGATTTTGACAGCACGATTGCAAGGGCCGGGAACAGAACCGTAATGATGATCAGCGATGCCGATGTGATATAGATCGTCTTCTTCCGGTCATACCGGAATGACTCTTCATCAAACGGAATGAATGTCATCAGAAATGCCGGAAATATCTGCAGGAAGAATCCCAGCGTCTGAAGTACATACTGTTTATTCATACCGTGAAACCGGCTCTGCCGGAAAGATGGAAGAAGATGAAGTCATCATATGCCGCCCGGATCTCATCGCGGTCTTTTCTCGACAGCATGATCTGGACTCCGTTCTTCAGCACGCATACATCTCTCTGCATGCGTTCAATGAAGTCAGCATTGACAATAACTCCTCTCTGCACCTTCAGGAAGCTGTCATTCAGCTGCTGCTGAATATCGGAAAGCCTCATGTAGACAGACAGTTCTCCGCCCTTGCGCAGGAAGATCTGCACCTGGTGATTGTCGCTGCTGATATAAGCAATATCTTCCAGGTAGATCATCTGCGAAGTCTTCCCGGTCTTTAACAGCAGTGCCGGTCTTGCATTCTGCTTCTTCCGGATCCGGTCGAATACATCGCAGATCTTGTCCGTCGTGATCGGTTTGACCAGATAATGCAGGGCATTCATCGAGAATGCTTCAATCGCATGTGAAGTGCTGGTCGTCGTGAACACGATTTCTGTCTTCGGAGATACTGACAGCATCTGTCTGGCGGCGTCCATACCTCTCCTTCGGCAGGTAGACATCCAGAAATGCCACCGTGAAATACGGTTCTTTCCTGGCTTCCGCAATCAGATCTTCGATCGAGTTATAGCACTCAGCAGTGCGCGTCGGATCCCATCCCTGCAGCGCAGAGATGAATTCTTCTTTTTCCTGCTGGTCATCTTCCAATAATGCAATTCTCATATAGATACGCCTTTCGGTTAGTCCTATTTTATAACTTCCTGAGAAAAAGAAAGATCTTCCTGCGCAGGATGCACAGATTTCCGACGTAAAACGCCTTTTTTCCGTGCAGAACGCTGAGGATTACTGCAAATTCTTTCCAGGTCTACATTTCTGCATCAGAATGATTCAAGCAAAGATGCAGGGTGCGGTACAATAATAACGGAGAAAACAACATGGAAATCGTGTACGTGAAAACCCTGAAAGAGATGAAGGATCGTCTTCAGAATGCCCCGGAAGATCGTTCCCGGTGGATCATTCTCGGTGATCCGATTCACCATAAAGCCCAGCTCATGATTGCGCTGGAAAAACCGATGGAAAAAGGCGCTCCGAACGGATATTCCGCTCAGTATGACAATTACGAAACCGATGAAACCAGATGGAGCGGAGAAAAGCCTCTGACCTATGAAGAAGCGAAGAACCAGGCCCTTGCCTGGCTTGACGAACTTCTTTAGCTGAGCAGAAAGAGAGGGGGCTATGAAAACTGCTGGTAAGATCATGACAGCGGCAGCTGCCATTGCCGGTGTCTCGGGAATCATGTATCTGGGATCAGAAATCACACTGGATGATCCTGATGTCATTGCAATCTACGGAAAAGAAACGGCTGAACCCTCTTCTTTTGAGGCTGTGCTCTTCGGAAGAGATGTCAGCAGCCATGTAGAGATCGATACCGATCTGGATCCTGATCGAGTCGGAACGTATGTGACAGATTATACGCTGAAGCTGCTAGGGATCCCGATCCGCAGAATTCAGGGAGAAGTATCCGTAGAAGACGTAGAAGCACCGGTCATCCTGATGGCTGATCACCCGACCGTCTTCACGAAGATTCATGAGCCCTGTTCGATGCCTGACTATACCGTGACAGATAACTACGATCAGTCAGATCAGATCTCGGTGCGGATCGGCGGCGGGGCAGATCTGGATACGGCCGGCACCTATGAATGCATGCTGATTGCCACAGACACTTCCGGAAATTCCAGTTCGAGAAAGCTGACGCTCATTGTCGGAGACATCCGCGATGAAGACTTCCAGCCAGGCAGGTTCAATCTGGCCGATTATGATACTTCCGGAGTGATTCTCGGCCCGCATGGCGATTCCATCTCCGATCAGGACTTTGAAGGCGTCATCTTTTCCGGAGACTCCAATATCGTGAATATGAGCATGAGCGGCCGTGTGCCGAGCGATCAGGCTCTGGCAAGGTATGCAATGTGTCCTTCCACATTTGATCTTCCGGTATTCTACAAAAACGAGATGACATATAAGAACCTCACCCAGTGGATTGAAATTCTGAAGCCGGATATTCTGATTCTCGAAATGGGATTATCAGAAGTCAAAGAAGGAGAAACCATCCGGGAAGCGGAAGCATATGAGTCCTGCGTCGATCAGCTGCTGAAAGCTTCGGAAGATACGAGGCTGATCGTCTGTTCGATCTGGCCGGTCAGAGATGACGGTAACGAATCAGGTGCTTCCCAGGAACTGATCAACCGGCTGAATTACTGCCTGCTGAAGCTGTGTGAGAAGAAAGGTCTGCATATGATTGACGCAGATACGGTTCTGAAAGATCAGAATGGCTATGGTTACAGCGACTATTATGCGGATGATGGCTATCATCTTAATTCGATTCAGTTTCCGGTCTTCATCAATTATGCAAGGGAGGTAATTGCGCCATGAAACAGCTGAAGATCCTGGCCTCATCGCTGCTTCTGATCAGCCTTTCTGCCTGCAAGGCAGAAGAAACTGCCGCAGAAGAAGATCTGACAGTTTCAGAGATTGCCGATGCATTGCTGGAATGCTATGATGTCCCGATGGCGGAGGAAGACTCCGCCTCACTTGAAAAACTGCTCAGCATTTCCTCGGACAGTTTCCGTGATGCAGAAGGATATCTGTCGGAAGATCAGGATGGACAGCTGCTGTTTGTCGCTGAAGCAGATGATGAGGAAAAGGCAGCTGAGATCTCTGATGCGATGAGCTATTACCTGTCATCTCTGCAGAACAATGCTTCGATGTACAGCCCTGATCAGCTGGAGCTGCTGAATGACGGATATCTGGTCACGAGAGAGAAATTTGTGATTCTGGCGGTCTGTGAAAACCGGACAGCAGCGGAGAAACAGGTAGCTGCCTTATTCTAGAAAACAGGAAGGAACAATATGGGAACAATACTGATCCAGAGTGAAACAACCAGAGACCCGATCAGCCTGATCGGCAGAGAAGCAGGAGTCTGCTGGAATGCGGATATTGAAGATGCAGAGAAGAACTATAAACGCGGCATGAACTGCTTATCTTCCGGACATGGAAGAACCTGGGAATACCCGCAGGTCTATATGGTGCTTGATGGCTACAGTGCAAGAGTCATCCGGGAGCTGTATACGCATATCGGAGGTTCTCCGACCAGATTGCAGGCAAGCACCAGATACATCAATTATGAAAAGGGCTTCGCCTATGTCACACCTCCTTCCATCGAAATGGACACAGAAGCGAAGCATATTTATGGCGAAGCGATGGCTTCTATTACCGATGCCCTGCAGAAGCTGGAAGCACTCGGGGTCCCGAGAGAAGACTGCGGCATGCTGCTGCCGCTTGGCATGGAAAGCAAAGTCGTGCTCCGGACGAACCTCCGCAATCTCATCGACATGGCCCATCAGCGCCTCTGCACCAGAGCGTATTGGGAATATCGTCAGCTCATGCAGGATATGGTCCATGCATTAGCAGGGTATTCAGAAGAATGGCATTACCTGACCGATCATTACTTCGTCCCGAAGTGCGAGGTGACCGGTTTCTGCCCTGAAGCAAAGTCCTGCGGCAGAAAGCCGAAAAAATCAGAAGTTTAACTTGTCTCTAACAGAACTCTGCTATCAGAATTCTATGAGAGATGCTATCTTATCCTTGCAGGGTGAAGAGTAACCTGCAGATAGAGAAAACAGAAGTCCTGCTGTCCGGCAGGATTTTCTATTTGCAGAGACTCATATAGACTTCTGTTCCTGCAAGCAGGTCATCATGCGCAGCTCCTAATGCCTCCATCAGATCTTCACACGCGTCAAAGTCTTCCGGCAGATCTGTCATGATCACCAGCAGGAACGGATGGCCAGGTTCATAGACGATACCGCCGTCAATGGTTGCCTCAAGATCTTCGATGCCATCGTGATAGGTGATCCATCCTGCCTTCGTACGAGTTGTGATGCCAAGTTCGCTGCAATATGGATGAATGATCGAATAGTTCGGAGATTCATACCAGGACGATACTGCCTGGCCGATCTCATCATCCTCAAACCACACTGCATTCACTGCCCAGAGCTTTGCCAGCTCTCTGGCGGTATAATCCGGATACATCTCTTCCGCGATGTCCGTTCTGACGCCAGATTTCAGGCACCAGTCGCGGATATATTCTTTTCCGTAGGTATTTCTGAGATACTCATAGGCATCATTGTCACTGTAAAGAATGGCCCGCATCATGGCATCAGTTTCAGTGCTCAGGACCTGCGGGTATTCTGCCGCAAGGCTGGCAACATAGAATGCCTTGATGGAGCTTGCCGCATAGTACATCACATCCGGCTGATACGAGAGCTGGGCACCGGTATTGAGGTCTTCCAGAATGAAGCTCACAGAATATCCCGCTTCTTCCAGTTCTGATACCGCATCAGATAGTGCTTCCAGAGTTTCTTCATCAAGCGCGATCCCCTCGGATAATTCGATCTCATCAGAGTCAATGAGCGCATCGAGATCCTCCTCCAGCATGCTCAGGGTAATATCATCTCTCTCCTCAAGCTGCTCGGTTATGGTCACCTGCTCTGCCGGCTGCGAATTGATCACAGCCGCAGGGGCCGCGGAAACCCCGGCCTCTGAGATCACCAGACAGATCAGAAAAAGCCCTCCCGAGAAGACCAGTCCCCGGAAGGCTTTTCTGATCTGATGAAGTTCCCCCTTCAGAGTGTCCTTCACGCCGTTTCGAGCTCCCTGCCCTGAGCCAGCGGCTCAATCAGCTTCGTAACGACGAGAACTGCCTGACGACGCGCCTGATTCTTCAGACGATCCAGGTCAGCATTCTGCTCGACATCCTTGCGTGCTGCCTTGATGGCTTCGGAGATATCTTCTTTGTCATTCCAGTTGAACAGCGCATTATGCTCATCATAGAACCGAAGTGAATCCGTATCCACATCGATGGACTGAATCGTCGTCTCCGGCAGCGTCACCGTGATCTTCTGCGGAGCAACCGTGACCTTTGCCATGGAAAGATCAATCCCGGCCCGGATCACCGCTGAATAGATCATCGAAAAGCTTCTCTTCGTCAGCAGCGGCAGAGAGCCTTCCTTATACTTGACCAGATTCACATACTCGAGGCTGCATGTCGTCAGATCGCTGCACTCACTCAGCTTGGACTCCAGGAAATCCGTCGTGATCTCCGCTTTTTTCTTTTTCGCTGCCATGGAATGACTGATCACCATGCCAAGCACAAAGCTCAGCACAATCACCAGAATTGTCAGAATCACATTGTTCATAGTCTTTCTTCATCCCTCTTTCCTTTTACTATAGGGATTTCATCCGATTCTTCAGTATACACAGAACTCAATCTGATTGTTTTTCTGCGAGAAATCCATTCACATACGTTTCATAAAGCTTCAGTGCTTCTCCATCCGTCAGATCTGCTGCATCACTGCCGGTCCCGTTCACTGCACTGATCACCGTACCATCGCGGATGAAGAAGACCGCAGGAACATACAGCTGTGCTTCGCCATTCTCATCGGTCAGAAGAAACTCTGACAGTTCTTGAATCACACGATCATATCCGGTCAGGTCCTGATTGCTCGTCCAGTCCGGATCTTTCCGCGTATTGATATAAAGAACTTTGCTGTCAGTGTCTTCTGCCGCCTTCTCCAGGAGCGGAACAACCGTCTGACAGAAGGGGCAGCTGGGAAAGCCGAAGTATACGGTCACCGTTTTCTGTTCATCCATCGCTTCCAGAAAATCTGATGTCTCTGCTTCATAGAAAACCTTCTGCTCACTCAGGCTGTAACCGTTCATATCTGCATAAGACTGCGAAGCACATCCGCAGAGCAGCATCACTCCCGCAAGCCACAGCATTCCCTGTTTTCTCATTCTGCCCTCCAGCTCTCAGAAAACATTTTCTATAATTTACCGCAACCTGCAGAAAATGTCGATCCTCTCATTTTCTGATTCTGTTCGTTAAATCAGCGGATAATACTTGCAGTTTCATTTATTTTGTGCAAAATATATTTGTATAAAATATAAAAGGAGGCCAGAAGGCTATGAATATTTATGACTACACTGTTCCTGCTGCAGATGGCAGCACCGTATCTCTGAAAGACTATGAAGGCAAAGTGCTTCTGATCGTGAATACCGCAACTGGCTGCGGCTTTACCCCGCAGTACAAGGATCTGGAAGAGATCTACCACGAAGATCACGAGAAGGGACTTGAGATAATCGATATTCCGTGCAACCAGTTTGCCGGACAGACTCCGGGCACCGATGAAGAGATTCATCAGTTCTGCACCCTGAAGTACAACACAGAGTTCCCGCAGATGAAGAAGAGTGATGTCAACGGAGAGAACGCACTTCCTCTCTATGGATATCTGAAAAGTCAGAAGGGATTTGAAGGATTCGGCAAAGGCGCCAAGGCACTGGCAATGAGCGCAATGCTGAAGAAGATCGATTCCGATTACAAGAACAACCCTGAGATCAAGTGGAACTTCACGAAGTTTGTGGTAGACCGCAAAGGCAATGTCGTTGCCCGGTTTGAGCCGACCGCAGACATGAACGACGTAAAGGCCTGCGTAGAAAGCTTATTATGAGTGAAAATCTGAGACTGGACCATCAGCTTTGCTTTCCTCTGTACGCATGTGCCAGAAAGGTGACAAGCCTTTATACCCCGTATTTCAAAGAGCTTGATCTGACTTATACGCAGTACATCATCTTCCTGGTGCTATGGGAACAGGATGGCATCAGCGTGAGCCAGCTCGGAGAGAAGCTCTACCTGGACAGCGGCACCCTGACACCGCTGCTCAAGAAGATGGAAACGAAGGGATGGATCAGACGCACCCGCAGTGAAGAAGACGAGCGGGTCGTCATGATCACCCTGACAAAAAAAGGAAAAGAACTCGAGAAGCAGGCAGAAAAGATTCCCGAAAAAGTAGGTGCCTGCATTCCGCTGAAACCGGAAGAAGCCAGAGAGCTCTACCGGCTGCTTTATCAGATTCTGGAAACAGGAGATGAGTGTCATGAGTGAGCAGAAAACAAGAGAACAGATCATCATCCGTACCAGCGGCATCGGCATCGCTGCCAATGTGCTGCTGGCCGGATTCAAATTCACTGTCGGAACAATGAGCAATTCCATTGCCATCGTTAACGATGCCGTGAATAACCTGAGCGATGCGATGTCTTCCGTGATCACGATCATCGGTACCAAGCTTGCCGGCAAGAAGCCGGATAAAAAGCATCCGATGGGCTACGGAAGAATCGAATATCTGAGCGCGCTGATCATATCCGTGATCGTGCTGTATGCCGGTGTTTCTTCTCTGGTCGATTCAATTAAGAAGATCATCCATCCGGAAGTCTCTTCCTATACTTCCGTCACGTTTCTGATCCTGGCTGCTGCGATCATCGTGAAGTTCCTGCTCGGCCATTACTTCTCGAAAGTAGGAAAGCAGGTCAGCAGCGGATCTCTTGAAGCAAGCGGTTCTGATGCATCCAATGATGCGATCATCTCGCTCTCAGTACTTGCTTCCGCTCTGCTGTACCGGTTCTCAGGCATCTCCATTGAAGCCTGGGTCGGTGCGGTCATTGCTGCGATGATCATCAAATCCGGCATCGGCATGGTTCAGTCTACGCTGAGCATGATTCTGGGCGAGCGGATTTCTCCGGAGCTCTCGAAATCCATCAAGGCTGCAGTTTGCAGCTTTCCGGAAGTCAGCGGAGCTTATGATCTGATTCTGAATTCCTACGGACCTGATCAGTATGTCGGTTCCGTGCATATCGAGATTCCGGATACGATGACAGCCGGACAGATCGATGATCTGGAACGTGAGATTGCCGCAAAAGTCTACCAGGAACATCATGTCGCACTGACCGGAATCTCGGTCTATTCCATCAACACGACCGATAACCTGGTAAAAGAGATGCGTACGAAGATCACCAAGCAGGTCATGAACCATGACGGTGTTCTTCAGATGCATGGCTTCCACGTCGAAGAAAAGACGAAACAGATTGTCTTTGATATCGTGCTGGACTTCTGCTGCGACCGCAAGACTATATATCAGACGATTCTGAATGAAGTGCAGGCGCTTTATCCGGATTACAAGATTCAAATCCAGATGGATGTAGATATCAGTGACTGAGAGGCAGGAACTAATCCTGCTTTTTTCATTTCCTGCATGGTCAGTATTGTTTTCGCGTAGAGCTTCTCACTTTCAGATCGACAGGGAGCACAATCTGATAGTCATAATGAGCCTGTGAATTAATCTGATCGATCAGCAGTTTTGCCCCAAGTTCCCCCATCCGGCGAGCAGGAAGATAAACAGTTGTCAGCGGCGGCTGGAAATTCTGTGAGATCGGATTATCGTTGAACCCAATGACACCAATATCCAGCGGGCAGCGAACTCCAAGCATTGAAAGCTCAGAGATAATTACGGTCGCCAGAGAATCAGAGCCCGCAATAATGCAGTCAATATTCGGATGTGAATGGATCAGATTGCGAGTCATTCTGCGGCACGTCTCATCACTCCAGTCGCAATTCAGAAACATTGATTCATCATAAGAAATCCGGAATCTCTGCAGCGTGTTGCGAAGAACCATCAACCTTGTGCAATATCTGAATTCAAAGTTGTCAGAAGGACCTCCGATATATGCGATGTTGCGGTAGCCGCAATCCACCAGATGCTGCACCATGATCTCGTTTGCGTACACATTGTCAAACTCGACGCTGCACATTCCGTTCACCCGATGATCAATAAACGTAATATAGCTATTCAATTCTGTTAAGCGCTCAATCTTATCAGAGGGGAAGTCTGTGACAATCAGTCCATCAAGTTTTTCAATTCTCTGTGCAAATGATTTGCTCATATCCTGAAACTGAGGATAACTAAGGACCAGCTGTATAACAGCATTATGCTTTGTACAGTAGCTCTGCACTCCTGTCAGAATATTAATAAAGAAAGGATCATTGCTCTTATAGGTCAATGACATCAAGCAGCCGATTTCAAGCTCCGGCTTTTTCTTGTTATTCACATAACCAAGTTCAGAAGCAATTTGTTCAACACGGTTTCTTGTAGACTCTTTAATAGAAAAAGTTGCATCTTCGGAAAGAATCCTGGAGACCGTCGCAATTGAAACATTCGCCTTTTTTGCTACATCTCTGATCGTCGCCATACCTGTTCATACAATAAACTATGTTTAAAACCGTCGCCATATGTTTAGTAAAATATTTTGAAATATGCACACTATTTATTGATTAGTGCAAATGAAAGCCCTAACATTATTACCTTTATTAAATATCCTAATAATATGAAGTAAACATTTCCGGAATGTTTATCATTTGGAGGCAAAAATGAAATTCACTTTTATCGGAGCAGGTTCTCTTGATTTCACTAAAGATCTGGTGAGAGATATTCTCACTTTCGATGCATTCAAAGATGCCGAGCTGATGCTGATGGACATCAATCCGAAACGGCTGGAATATGCCATAAAGGGAGTTCAGAAAATCATTGATGCAGGAAAATACCCAGCGACAGTTCATGGCACTCTCAACCGCAGAGAAGCACTGAAAGATGCAGATGGCGTACTGATCACAATTCTGCAAGGCGGAGTAAATGTCTGGAGATCGGATATCGAGATCCCGAAGAAATATGGAGTGGATATCTGCGTCGGTGATACCAGGGGACCGTCCGGAATCTTCCGGTTTCTGAGAACGGCACCGGTAATGCTTGACATTATCCGTGACGCAGAGGAAGTATGCCCGAATGCAGTAATTCTCAACTACACTAACCCGATGGCAATGCTGGTCAGCTATCTCCAGGATAATACCAGGATGAATATCACCGGACTGTGTCACAGCGTCCAGGGATCCGCTGACATGCTTGCACACTGGATCGGAGCAGAAAACAAACATGTTGAGTATACCTGTGCAGGCATTAATCACCAGGCATTCTATCTGGATTTCAAGGTTGACGGAAAAGACGCTTACCCCGATATCTATGAGGCGATCAAGCGTCCGGAAATTGCCGCAGAAGAGCCTGTGAGAATTGAAATGTTCAGAAAGCTTGGATATTTCAACACTGAATCCTCCGGTCACAATTCAGAATATGTCTCCTGGTTCCGGAAGCGGCCTGATCTGATTGAGAAATACTGCACGCATGGAACCGGATGGAATCCCGGTGCATACGGATATATTCTTGATGAGTATCTAGGCAGAGAAGACACATGGGAAAAGGAATATCAGGAGTGGCTTGATCATGGTGAAGTAGACCTGAACAAAGGCGAAGAATATGCATCGAACATTTTCAATGCACTTTTCGGAGATCACACTCCATATTTCTTCAATGCAAATCTGAAGAATCACAATTACATAACCAATATCAAGCAGAATGTATGCGTGGAGGTTCCTAGTATCGCCACAGAATACGGTATCGCTGTATATAAGCAAGTTACGATGCCAGATAACCTTGCGATCCTCGTCAACAATTCAGCAATGATAGAAGATATGGCAGTTAAAGCTGCCGAGGCAGGAGACCCGAATATGGTTTTCCAGGCTTGCTTGTTTGATCCATTGACATCCGCCGTATGCAGCATGGACGAAATTCAGCAGATGGTTCAGGAAATGCTTTATAAGAATGCGGAATACCTCAGTTATTTCAAAACATTAGACATCAATATGGAGAGAGTACATGAAACGAGTCATTAGTTTTATCTGTTCAATTAGCTTAGCAGCCACTTTAGCTGGATGCAGTAATTCCTCCTCAGCTTCTGGAAGCACTGCCGGGGCAGGCAATGCTTCCGGAGGCTCTGATAGCGTGACTCTGACCATGTGGGCTCATCAGAATGAGCCTTGGAATAATGCATGGCTTCAGAAGATTCAGGAATTTGAAGATGCAAATCCAGGAATCACCATTAACCTTGAGACTTTCCCATATGATGAATTCGAATCGAAAGTTCAGACCTCGCTGATCGATGGCGAAGGAGGAGCTGACATCTATGAGCTCTGGGGCGGATGGGCGCTGGACTTTGCACCTACCGGCGCATTGCTGGAGATCCCGGAAGATTTCGCAAATCAAGTTCGCAGCGATTGCTATGCTCCGACCTATGGGGCTTTGGAATCAAGCGGCAAGCTTTACGGAATCCCGATGGAATTCAATATCGAAAATGGAGGTCTCCTGGTAAATCTGCATTTACTAGATCAATTAGGGCTTAGTGTTCCTGCGACCTGGGAAGAGCTGAAAGAAACCGCAATCAGCGGGACCCAGATGGATGGCGACACCTATGCAGTCAAAGGATTTGACTTTGTGAACTGGGATTCCGTCCCATACCTGTACCTTTCAATGATTCTCCAGCAAGGAAGCAATTATCTGAACGAAGATGGAAGCTTCAACGTTGAAACAGAAGAGTCAAAGAAAGCATTTGATGAGTTAGCAAGTCTGGTGACAATTGATAAAGTAACTGATCTGGAAGGACTCACCGGAGGCGGCACGCTGGAAGGCTATCAGCAATTATATGCGAATAAAGCTCTGATGGTGCCAAGAGGGCCTTGGACCATTTCCGAAGGAATTCAGACTTTCGGCCTTACCTTAGGAACTGACTTTGATTATGTTGCGATGCCATGGTATGCAGACCAGCATAAATTCGCCGCTGAGAACGGCTGGTCTCTTGCCGGGAATGCAAAAACCTCTTCTTCCGATGCAGTAATCAAATTCATGCAGTTCATCTATCAAGATGATGTCATGACCGAATTGAATGTCAGCTGCACGCAGGTTCCTTCTAAGAAGTCCATTGCAGAATCAGAAGCGTATCTGGAGCAGATGCCTTATGTAAAGATCCTGGTTGACATTCTTCCGGACGCACAGTTCATCGGCAGTTTCAATACGGATCGGCTTAAAGAAACGATCAACAATACCTTTGTTTCCTATTGTCAGGGAAAATATGGCTCAATCGACGAGGCAATGGCTGATATGAGCGGAAAGCTTGATGAAATAATCAGCTAATCGAAGTTGGTCAAGAGAAGGAATCGAGCCAGGTTGTTCGATTCCTCTCTTTCTATTCGGAGGCATTTTGATGAGAAATAAAAAATTCGTTACAGCAGTAATGGTGCCCTCATTCATCCACATGCTCATATTCATAGTGATCCCGATCATAATCGGTTTAGTGATTTCTTTTTACGATTATAATCCCTTGAGCAGCACCAACTCTTTTATCGGCTTTCAGAATTATGTCCGGCTGTTGTCTGATGAAGATTTCAAGATTGCTTTTCTTAATACGTTTCAGTTCACGTTTGTGACGGTTGCACTCAACATTATTCTGGCCCTGTTCTTTGCAACAATCATCAGTCAGTTCCATTCCAACACTACTCGCAGCTTTTTCAGAATGGTATTTTTTCTTCCCTGTATTGCACCTATGGTTGCGACAGCTATCGTATTCAATCGATCGATATACCCGACTACAACCGGTCTGCTGAATATGATCAGAAATGCAATAGGTCTTAGCAGCGTAAACTGGCTCGGAGATCCATCCAAAGCTATGAGTGCCGTAATCGCGTACACGATCTGGGTAGATGTCGGCTATAACACGATCCTATTCTCAGCAGGCATCGATGGAATACCAGCACAGCTATATGAAGCAGCAGAATTGGATGGAGCTTCAGAATGGAAGAAGTTCACAAAGATCACTTTCCCGCTGCTTGGCAGAACGTTTCAGTTTGTCATCGTTCAGACGCTTATCAGCCATTTCCAGATGTTTGCCCAGTTTGCAGTCCTGCTTTATAAAGATGGGCCAAATAATTCCGGTCTCGTTCTATCTCGTTACATTTACAAGATGGCTTTCGAGTACAAAGACATGGGATATGCATCTGCAGTTTCAATGGTTCTGTTTATCGTGATCCTGATCATCTCAGTAATTGAACAGAAGATGACCAAAGTAGATTGGGAGTACTGATATGAAAAAAAGAATTCGTGATCGGAAGAACTTCAAGCTCCGTCTGGCTGGTTTTCTGATTCTGATGATATTTGCTGTCATATTCCTGGCTCCGTATTTCTGGATGCTGTCAAATTCTTTCAAATCAACGAAGGAAATTCTTCTGGAACCAAATCACCTGCTTCCAGAGCAATTTACTCTGGAAAGCTACCGGAAAGTGCTATTCGATTCTTTATTCTTCACGTGGTTTAAGAATTCTGCAATCGTTTCCATCACGGATACTGTGGTCATCCTGTTCTCGAGCTCAATCATCGGCTTTGTCTTGTCCAAGTACAAATTCAGAATGAATAAACCTTTTTTCGCACTGGTCCTGGCAACTATGATGGTTCCCGTAACTGCTGTAATTATTCCGAATTTCATGCTGATTTCGTCACTTGGCTGGTATGACAGAATTATTTCGCTCATTGTCCCTACGTTCTTCAATGCATTCGGCATCTTCTTGTGCAAGCAATACATTGATGATATCCCGAAGGAACTATTTGAAAGTGCCATGCTGGATGGAGCAACCGATCTGAAAATATATAATCGCATTGTTCTTCCGATGATCCGTCCGGCATTAGGAAGCCTTACAATCTTCACATTCCTGGGGATCTGGAATGATTATGAAACTCCGCTGATTTATCTCAACACTTCAAAGAATATGACTCTGCCGCTGGCTCTATCTTATTTCAATAATCAGCACATGTCAGACTTGTCTGCAACCATGGCTGCTGCCTCTCTGATCATGCTGCCAGTCACGATCCTATTCCTTGTATTCCAGAAACAATTCATCAAGGGCATCACCATGACAGGGATGAAATAACTATGGTATTAGAAAACTATAAACCCGTTTCAGAAGTCGTATCCGCAAAAACGATTCTCAGAAGGCCAAAATTTCCAGTTATCGATTTTCATACTCATATGGGTTCTTTGCTGCTCGGAGACCATTATGAGTCTGCATATGATACCGAAGATTATGTTGCACATCTGAAGCAGTTTGGAGTCGTTCATGCAGTAAACCTTGATGGGAGATATGGCGGCGAATTAGATCGAATGCTGAAAAAAGAAGGTGCTTATCAGTCCTATTTCACTCCATTTATGGGGATCGATTTTTCAGACATTGATCTGCCTGATTTTACCAAGCAAACTCATGATTCAATGATTGATGCATTCCGCAAGGGCGCCAGAGGAGTCAAGCTCTGGAAAGACATCACACTCTACCGAAAAATCAGAACGGATGATTACAGACTGGATGTGATCTATGAAACAGCAGCGGAACTAGATATCCCAGTGCTGATGCATATTGGAGACCCTGTCGCATTCTTTCGTAAAAATGATCAGTACAATGAACGCTTTGAAGAACTTGAACAGAATCCAGAGTGGAACTATTCAGATCGATCGGTTTATCCATCATTCGAAGAGCTCATGGAAATGCAGGAGAATACGATTGCAAGACATCCGAACACAAAATTCGTGATCGCGCATGTAGGAAGCTATGCCGAGAATTTATCCTGGGTCCGGAATCAGCTTTTCAAGCATTCCAACATGTATATCGATCTGGCTGCCCGGGTTGCTGAGCTTGGCAGAGTTCCGTATTCTTCCAGAAAATTGCTGACTGAATGCAGAAAGAGAATCCTTTTCGGTACGGATACTACTCCAATTAGCTGGAAATACTATCCTGTGCTCTATCGTTTTCTCGAAACAAAAGATGAATACTTCCCCTACCAGCCAGAGGATGAAGATCGCCCAGGTCAGGGCAGATGGGCAATCTACGGTATTCATCTTGCAGACGAAACTCTCCGGTCCATTTATTATGAGAACGCCTGCTTCTTACTTCACATTGACCCTAAGGAGATTGAACAAGAATGGAAAAAAAGTACTATCTGAGCATTGACTGCGGTGGCACTAAGACAGCTTTTCTTGTTACCGATCAGAACGGGATTATGACTGCATACCGAAAAGGACCGCCTGCAAACTACATCGTCAATGGGCTCGATCCCGTTGCAAACATGCTGAAGAATACAATACAGGAAATCCAGCATCAGGAACTGAAAGGCAGTCATATCGATACCTCTTTTATCGCACTTGCAGGCTATGGCGATGTGCCCGCAGAAAATGAAATGGTAAAAGCAAGAATAACCGATGCATTGCAGCTGAACAACATCTCTATCGGGAACGATACAGAAAATGCGATTGCCGGATCCCTTCTCGGCAAAAGCGGTATTCATATCATTTCCGGAACCGGCTCTATCGGGATCGGTGTTGATATTCACGGGAAAATGTTCCGATCGGGCGGATGGCATCATCTGTTCGGAGGCGACGAAGGAAGCGGATACTGGATCGGATGCAAGCTCCTGCAGCACTTCACGAAACAAGCCGATGGACGCGAAGAAAAAACGCTGCTCTTTACTCTTGTAATGAATCAGTTTCAGCTGAAGGCACCTGAGGAAATCCTCCGGATTGTCATAGAACAATGGAAGGGAGATCGGGACAAGATTGCTTCGTTATCAATACTCGCTTCAGAAGGCGCAGAGCAAAGTGATCCAATCTGCCAGACTATTTTTCAAGAGGCTGCAGGAGAACTATTCCAGATTGTTTCTGCGATCAGCAAACAAGGAAATTTCTCCCATCCGATTCCCGTTTCATATTCCGGCGGAGTATTCCGTTCCGGCGATCTGATTCTGAATCCTTTCGCCTCATGTCTTGGTAGTCAATTTCATCTTGCGAAACCAATTCTGGGACCTCTGGCAGGAGGCATTGCAAAATGCCTGATGATCAATCAAGAACCAATAACAGATCAGATCATTGATCATCTGAAAGAGGCAGAACAAGCCGCGCACACCTAATGTTAAATCAATCCATGCACCGTTCAGAACGAGCAGTTGTAACGGATGAAGGAATCTCTCTTTCCTTCAGTTTTACCTGACCACCATGGTGCTTGAAATCTCCTATGCAGCTGAATCCGGATATGGATCTAGCCTCCAGTCTTACCCATTCCGCTAAGAAGACATCCTTTCTTTATATCAACATTGATGAACTTGGATAGATACAGGAAACTTGCATGGAAATCACCGGAATAAACCTGGCAGGATTTCTCAGAAATCCCAAGACTGAGCAAACAGAAATATCTGAAGCCTGTCCTGCCGGAAACGTGAATCCGTGCGAAGAGCTTCTGCCAAGACTATTTCAGACAGCAGACGAAATCAGAACCCAGACCTTTCTGCTCTAGGTTCTCCATTTTCAGCACAAGGCTCTGCTATTTCTTTATAATGGATCCATGAAACTATTTTTACAGTACCGGAATCTTCCCTCACAGATCTATATTCTTTTCTACGGCAGAATTGTTACGAGTCTCGGCTCGATGGTCTGGCCGATGCTGACCATGATTCTGAATCAGAAGATGGGCATGTCGGCCAGTCAGATTTCTCAGATCATCGTCCTTGCCGGCATCATTATGATCCCGGCTTACCTGCTCGGCGGAAAACTAGCGGACCGTTTCAGCAAAAAGCGGAACATCGTCCTGCTGGATTCTTTATCTATTGCGTTCTATATCATCAGCGCATTCCAGCCATTATCGATGACTGTAATATGTCTGATCATCGCTGCCGCAGTCTTTCAGAGCATGGAGCAGCCAAGCTACAATGCTCTGGTTGCCGATCTCACATATACGAAAGACCGTGAGCGGGCATATTCGCTGCTTTATCTCGGCAGCAATCTTGGTCTGATCCTGTCTCCGACGATCAGCGGATTTCTGTTCCGCAATTACCTGTGGCTTGCCTTTCTGATCAGCGGCATCTCCATTGCCAGCTCCACGATACTGATTCAGCTGAAGATCAATGACATCACTCCGGTCCAGGATGATTCTGAAGAAGCCGCATATCAGACAGCCAGAGATGATGCCAGCCTGCTTTCCATTCTGAAAGAAAACAAAGTGCTCCTCCTGTTTGTGATCTGCACTGGTCTCTATCAGGCAGTCTATATGATGTGGGGTTATCTGATGCCGCTGGACCTCGGCAGAATTCATGGTGAAAATGGTGCCGTCATCTACGGCACCATCAACAGTCTGAATTGTCTGATCGTAGTTCTGTTCACCCCTCTGATCACAAGGCGCTTTGCCCGCTTCCACGAGCCTCAGAAGATTCTGATCGCGGTATTGCTGATAGGTCTGGGATATCTCATATTCCTTCTGAATGAAGGAACGATCCCGTTCTACTACATTGCCATCATTCTCTTCACCTGGGGAGAAATCTTCGAGACCATCTCGGATGCTCCATATACCGCCAACCGGATTCCTTCCAGCCATCGCGGAAGGATCAGCGGTTTTTCCACGGTAATCCAGGCCCTGATTGCAGGATTCTTCCAGATAGAATCCGGGCGCCTCTATGATCGAATCAGTCCCTCAGCCGCATGGATCTTCGTGCTTTCTGCCAATGTCCTTGCGGCATCCCTCTGCGCAATCCTGATCCATAAGGACCGCAAGGCTTATCCGGATCTTTACGAATGATCTTTTTCAACTGCAAAGTTTCCGACTACTTCATCTCCGGATGCGCTGACGATGTAGGTCCCGGGATCCGGACTGATATGATAATCATTTTCACCGTTGATTTCTTCTTCTGAAGAAACTGGATTCAATTCTTCATCCAGCAGGGAAACCGTAAGGCTTCCCTCTTTCAGATCTGTTCTGATATGCAGCGTATCTCCGCTTTCAAATGTCATCTTCTGCTCAAGATACGTACTTTCCGGCTGTTCTGAAACAAACGAGATCAGATCGGCATTCATGGTCTGCACCGGAAGCTCTTCCACCTGTCCTGATGGCGCACAGCCCGACAGAAGAACAATTGCCAGAAGGTATCCCTTCTTCATCCGGCCAGCTCCCTCATGACCTGTTCAATCTCTTCTGTCCCTGCATGCAGGGCACCCTGGATCATCTCTGCGCTCCCGCCGCCGCGGCCATTCAGCCTCTGATTGAGCACTTTGCCTAGTTCTCTGAGATTCACTTCTTCGGAGAGAATGACATAATGCACCGCATCAGGGTCCTTTGAGAAGACGGCTGCAGTATGGCAATGTTTTTCTTCCATCAGCCGGTTGGCAAATCTGCGCATTGAACTGGAATCCATGCCGATCTCAAAATCCGTCAGCAGTTTCTGGTTCATTTCAAATAAATGCATTCTGCTTTCTGCATACGCAGCGCTCAGCTCTGCCATCGCTGCTTTCTGCTTTCCCTGTTCTTCCATCAGCCGGCTGACTGCAGAAGCTGTCTCATATGGCTTCGCTGAAAGCAGATGAGAGATCTCACGATTATTGCCAGAAACTTTCTGATAGTCTCTCAATGCCCTTCTGCCTGCTGTCATTTCAATCCTTGCCCCGTCTCTGCGGTTCTGCAGTGACAGAAGCTTGATCACGCCCGCTTCGCCAGTCCTGGCCAGATGCGTTCCGCAGCAGGCACATACATCCGCTCCGGGAATCGTCACGATCCGCACCACCCCATGAAGCTCCTTCTTGGAACGAAACTCCAGGGTTTCCAGTTCTGCTTCTGAAGGAAATGAGATTTCCACCGGCACATTTTTCCAGATCATTTCATTTGCCGCATCTTCAATCTCTTTCATCATCTCTTCATTCATCGGCCCGCTGAAATCCAGTGTGATCACTTCCGGGCCCAGATGAAAGCCGATATTCTCATATCCGTACCTCTGATGAATCAGACCGCTGACAATATGTTCTGAAGTATGCTGCTGCATGTGGTCAAAGCGCCGCTCCCAGTCCAGAACCCCATGAACCTTCTGGCCAGCCTCAAGCAAAGCATCGGTCACATGAACAATCTCACCGTTAACACGATGCGTATCCAGTACTGCAATGCCATTCAGCGTTCCATGATCTCCCGGCTGACCACCACCCTCCGGATAGAACGCCGTATCTTCCAGAACCACTTCGAAGTATTTTCCCTTCGGAGTGCACTTCACCACCTTTGTGTCAAACTCCCGGCAATAGGGATCGCGGCAGAACAGCTCATTCATTTCCTGCATCGTACGTTTTCCTCGCTAAGCCTATTCTACAGGATTCTCATCTTTTCAGCAGCGGAAGCGTGCTGCCGCCATATGGCATCACGATCACCGACGCCTCCGGTCCCTTTTCCTTAAGCGCATGATCCAGTGCTGCCTGAACACTTGCATAGGGAATAAGACAAGTCTCTCTGACGATTTCCGGGTCCATCTCGCTGACCAGGTCGATTTCTCCTTTCAGCACCTGCTGGGCAATTGCGGCCGCCTTATGCCCGCCGAGAATGAAGTGCTCCTGGATTTCCTGAACCATCTCAGCAGGAGAACGATGCCTCATCCAGTCTTCAAAATGAGATTCTCCGAACCCTTCTCTGCATGACCCGGCAAGGATGATGATGCCGCCAGGCTTTACCGCATGCCCGGCATTTGCCAGCGCCTTCTGCGTCTGATACAGGTTCAGGTCCTTCGGAGCTCCGCCCTGGCTGACAATCACGATATCTGCCCGTTCTGCAATCGGAACCTGATAGATTGAATCCAGAAACCGGCAGGCATCCCGATGTGCCAGAACTGCATCTCCTGCACTTGCATGCAGGATTTTCTTCTGCGGACTCACCACGACATTCAGAATGAAATCGATGCCCAGCATCTTTCCTGCTTCTTCGATATCTTCCCGGACCGGATTGCCATCCAGATGTCCGGCATAAGACTCCGGATCCGTCATGAACCGATGATTGCAGGCAATTGCTTCCCGTACCGAGCAGCCAGGCATAACCGCCTTAGCACCTCCGGAATAGCCTGCAAAATAGTGATACTCCACATTGCCGAGACAGATTACGCGATCCGCATCCGCAACTGCTTTCGATAAGATGACTGGCGTGCCTCTGCTTGTTGTGCCAAGATTCTCAAAGCCGCCCTCTGAAGAATTGACGCCAGCAATTCTGCCATACGCTTCTCCCATCAGATGCTGCATCTCTGCTTCTGTCATCGGCCGATGGCTGCCTAGCGCAAAGACCAGAACGATATCCGAATCCGGAATTCCTACCTGATTCAGTTCTTCCAGAAGTGCAGGCAGCACTTTCCACGTGGGCATCGGCCTTGTCAGATCGCTGGTCACGATTGCGACCTTCTCTCCATAAGAGCAGATCTCTTTCAGACGCTTCGATCCGATCGGATGTTCCAGAGCCCGATGAATGAGCACCTGCTCATCTTCCGTTTCCGGAAGATCTGACAATTTCAGAATCTGCTTCAGATTCTGATCAGGAACTTCGATCGGTTGCGTACCATTGCCGAATCCTATTTCCAGCTTCATAGGAGATACCTCTCTTACAGCTTCATTATAGATGAGTTCAGCCGGCCCGTTCCTGCATCCGTTCTGCCATCATTTCTTTGGATCTCAGAATTCCGATTCCTGCGCCGATCAATGCCGGAATGATCCAGCAGAGATCTGCAGAAGGAGGAATCGAAGCAATCGCATCACTCAGGAGCGGAATGGAAATCCCAGCAGACTGCAGCCCAAGCAGAATCGAAACCGCAGCAGTAAAGCCGATGGTCCACGGATAGATCTTCGGCACCGAAGAGATTTTCTCATTCAGCAGTCCCAGAATCACGAGGACAATCGCGATCGGATACAGCGCAACCAGAATCGGAACGCTAAATGCAAGAATCCGATCCAGACCGCCGATGCTCATGGCAAAGCTCCCTGCCGTGAACAGAATGACCCATGCCCGATATGAAATCTTCGAGATTCCTGCAAAGAATTCTGCACAGCTGCACAGCAGCCCGATGCACGTCGTGAGACAGGCCAGCACATATACGATTCCAAGCACCAGAATCCCGGCATTGCCGAACAGACTGCCGACAATATTGGTCAGCACTGCCGCACCATTCGATGCCTCAGAATACAGAGATCCGCTCATCGCTCCGACATTTGCCATTGCCGCATAGATGACAAACAGCAGAATCCCGGCAATCAGTCCTGCATAGCTGGAAGCCTTTACGAGATCCTTCTTTTCCGTTACATTGCGGTTCATGAGATTCAGAACAATGATATTTCCGAAATTCAAAGCCGCCAGCGTATCCATTGTGTTATAGCCTTCCAGAAATCCTCTGATGATCGGAGAAGTCTCATATCCTCCGCTTGGTGCGCCGTAATTTCCGGAGAAATTCATGAAGCACCCGCAGACCAGGATCAGAATCAGAGCCAGGAGCACCGGTCCGAGAACCTTTCCGAGTGTATCCGTGAGGCGCTCCGGATGAATGGACATCCAGAATGCGATTGCAAAGAACACTGCTGAATATGCAATTCTGACATAGAGCGGAATTTCCTTCATAAAAGGAGCTACTGCCATCTCAAATGACACTGCCGCATTTCTCGGGATGGCAAGCCCCGGTCCTAAAGCCAGGAACACGAGAATCGTGAAGATTATTGCAAACCGTTTTCCGACTCTCGAAGCAAGCTTCATCAGATCTCCCGAGTGGGCAATTGCGACGATTCCAAGGACTGGAAACAGAACCGCTGTTACCGACATCCCGGCCAGTCCCTTCCAGGTTTCCGTCCCTGCCTGGAACCCAAGGTAAGGCGGGAAGATCAGATTCCCGGATCCAAAGAACATGGAAAATAGGGTGATGCCGACAAGCAGGATGTCACGTCTGGTAAGTCTTTGTTTCATGATAATCAGTCTCTTCCTTTCTCTGCCGGATTCAATCAGCCCGAGAAAAGAAAACATCGTCTCAGACTGTATTGAGACGATGTGATATACACCGCGGTACCACTCAATTTGCATGATTCTTCATGCCGCTCTTCCGGCTCCGACAAGCCATAGGCCGATAACGCAGCCATGCGTGACAGGCTAGCAGAACTACTTCACCTGCAGACTCCGAAGTGACTTCCCTGATGCGCATATCATCCGTTCCCACCATTCCGGACTCTCTTGGCATTGTATGCAGCAGGACTTTCTTCCTCAACGTCTTTCTGGTCTGATCATAATCGGAGCAATCATTCATGTCAATCGCATTTTCCTGACAAGACCGAGAAAAAATTCTGCGGAAGTAACTATTCACCGATTGGATAGGCAGCCAAAAAGAAACGCCCAGCATAAAACCGGGCGCTGTTTGTCTGCAGACCTTAAAGACAGCTGCCTGGTCTGGTCAGGCAGCCATGATTTTCTCGATCTCC
>Ga0256404_1004516_pt1 | contig 26197 bp, 21 predicted proteins | sample RumenRJG_01DNA_FD_185990 | JGI IMG/M metagenome (GOLD analysis project Ga0256404, IMG submission 185990) | Bovine rumen microbial communities from Lethbridge, Alberta, Canada - RJG_01 | ecosystem: Host-associated > Mammals > Digestive system > Stomach > Rumen | place: Canada: Alberta | collected...
TACAGAAACATTGGTTCTGCCGCCTCCCAGCAGCAATTAACGGCAGAGGATGCAGACGGCCGATGCTATCTCGGGCAGCTTCCGCAGGGATATCTTGTATTTTCGGATAACGAGGGGCTGCTGATTGTTGACCCGCATGCCGCACATGAGCGCATCAATTACGAAAAAATCCTGAAAAGCTGTTCCGGTACGAATGCACAGCAGGGACTGATCATGCCGGTTTCATTGCCGCCGACGCTGCGCGAAGCAGCTCTGTTTCACAAAAAGGAGCTGGCAGAACTGAATTTTGTGGTGAATGATGACGGCAGTCTTTCCATGCTGCCGATGAACCCTCAGGCAGCCGGCCTGAATCCCGTAGAGCTGCTGAGAAGCGCTGTCAGTGCCATTGAAGAGCATAAAGATCAGTCAGATTCGCTTTTGAAGGTCTTTGCCACAAAGGCATGCAAGGCTTCTGTAAAACTCACAACACGGCTTGTACCGGCGGAAGCTCTCCGTCTGCTGCAGGAACTTGAGGCCTGTGACCAGCCTAACGCCTGCCCGCATGGCAGACCGACGGTACTGAAACTGACAAAAGCGGCTCTTGACAAGCACTTCGGGAGGCTGGGACTGTGAAAAAAATCCCGGTGGTTGCGCTTATTGGCCCGACTGCAGTGGGCAAAACAGCCATGAGTCTTGATCTTGCCAGGGCCATTCATGCAGAAATTATTTCTGTGGACTCACGTCAGGTTTACCGCTACATGGACGTCGGCACCGATAAAATATCTGCAGATATCCGCAGAGAAATTCCGCATCATCTTATCGACGTTGCTGATCCTGATCAGGTCTACACAGCATCAGATTTTGTCGTACAGGCGTCCGACTGTATCAGGCGCATCTGCTCGCGTGGATTTGTGCCGCTTTTTGTGGGCGGCACGCCGTTTTACTACCAGGCGCTTTTCAGCAGTCTTCTTTCCATTGACGTTCCAAGTGATGAGCAACTGCGTTCCTCGCTGATGGCCCTCGAAACAGATACGCTTTATGCGCGCCTGAAGGCTGCAGATCCTGAAAGCGCCGCGAGACTTCATCCAAACGATAAATTCCGTGTTTCCCGGGCTCTGGAAATCTGTCTTCTGTCAGGCAGAAAAGCGTCTGAACTTTATGCTTCACAGACTAAAAAAGAAACGCCCTATGATGTTCTCTATATCGGACTTTACAAACCGAGAGAAATTCTTGTCGCAGGCATAGAAAAAAGGGTGCGGCAGCAGTTTGCATCCGGGTATCCTGAGGAAGTACAGTGGTTGCTCAGCCGCGGCTATTCCCCCGACCTGCCTTCAATGCAGGGTTTCGGATACCGGGAGCTTGTTCAGTACCTTCAGGGGAAAATGACTTTTGAGGAAGCTGTTGAAGGCGACGTAATCGCTACACGTCAATTTGCAAAACGCCAGATGACATGGTTTAAAAAATTCCAGCCTGCTGTCTGGTTTGACCTCTCACAGGGAACACCTGCTGAAATTGCACGGTATCTGCTTGAGGCGGCCCAGAACCACCTGGGGGGACAGCGTTGATGACAAAAATCATTCTCGCGCGTCCTACCGGCATGTGCTTTGGAGTTAAAAGGGCGATTCAGTCGATGGAGCGGGCGCTGAAATCGGAAGGAACCGTTTACGCCATTGGCAGCCCGATTCACAACCCGCAGGAAATCCGCCGGCTCGAAGCGATGGGGCTGAAAGTGGTCAGATCAGTTGAAGACCTTCCCGGACATTCAGTCGCATTTATAAGGGCTCATGGTGAAGAGCCGTCGGTTTATCAGGCGCTCAAAGAGAAAAATATCAAAATTATAGATGGAACCTGCCCTTTTGTCAGAATGGCTCAGAAAAGGGCAAAAGAACTTTCAGATGCCGGTTATCAGCTTTTGATTCTGGGAGACAGACAGCATCCTGAGGTAAAAGGCATTCTTGGTTATGTATCAGGAAAAGCGGTGGTGATCCCTACACTTTCGTCACTTTTTTCCTCGACAATCTTGAAAAATTCTGCTAGAATTCATAAGTTAGGTCTGGTGTCTCAAACGACACAGGAAGAACAATTCCTTGCAGAGGCGGCAAAAGCTGCCGCCGGCATGGCCGATGAACTCAGGATTTACAACACCATATGTCATGCGACGATAGAGCGTCAGCAATCGGTGGCACGGCTTGCTGCTCAGGCAGACGGGATGATTATTGTCGGCGGGCACGACAGTGCCAATACCGAGAGGTTATACCGCATTGCTGAAGGTTCAGGCCGCGGCGTTTTATGGATTGAAGAAGCCGGACAGCTTGACAGGAGGTGGGTGCTGGAAAGGAGCACAATCGGCATTGCAGCCGGGGCGAGTACGCCCGACTGGATTATTAAGGATTTAATCATAGCGATAAATACTATCGCGGGACGTCAGGGGGATGTCAGTTATGAGTGAAGAAATGAAGAACCAGGTTGAGAACAAGGAAGCCGCAGAAGCTGCACAGAAGTCTGCAGAGCCTGCGCCTGTGAAAGCGGCAGGCGAAGAAGAGTCAATCGATATGGGGGCTCTTCTGGAGAAGTACGGCGAAGCGAGCGAAGAAATTTCACGCGGCAAGGTTATTGAGGGCACCGTTGTCGGCAAGACCGAGGGCGGCTGGCTGGTTGATGTAGGATATAAATGCGAGGGATTCCTTCCCGAGCGCGAATGGACGCATCACATCCTTGTGGATGACAAGCCGGCACCTGAGATTGGCGAGAAGATCAACGTTCAGGTTACCAGCAAGCGCGATGCCGATGAGGCACAGCTTACTGTAAGCCGCTGGCGCTGTGAGTTTGACCGCCGCTGGGCCGAACTTGAGGAAAAAACTGCCAGCAATGATGTCATCACTGTCAAGGGCCTTCGTAAAGTCAAGGGCGGCCTGATGGTCAACTGCTATAACCTTGAAGGGTTTATTCCTATTTCTCATCTTGCTGAAGAGGGCCGCGGAGTTAACCCCGGACGTTTTGAGGGGCAGGAATTCCAGGTCCGTCTTCTTGAAAAAGACAAACGCAAACGCCGTCTGGTTCTTTCACGCCGCAGCATCCTTGACGAAACACTGAAGGCAAACCGCGAAAAGTTTTACAGCGAAGTCAATGTCGGCGACATCCTTGACGGCACTGTCAGCAGCGTCACCACTTTCGGACTGTTTGTCAACGTCGGTCCTCTTGACGGACTGGTTCATGTGAGCGAAGTCTCCTGGCAGCGCAGCGCAAAATCCCGTGAAACCTATAAAAAAGGCGACGCTGTCAAGGTGAAAGTGATCGGAATCGACAAGGAAAACAACAGAATCAGCCTCAGCATCCGTCAGGCGCAGGGAGATCCCTGGGATAAGGTTTCCGAGCACTGGCAGAAAGAGCAGCAGACCAAGGGTATTGTTACCAACGTGACTGATTTTGGTGCTTTTGTTGAAGTTGAACCAGGCGTCGAAGGCCTGATCCACATTGGCGATCTGAGCTGGAGCCGTATCAAGCATCCCCGCGAGGTCCTGCATAAGGGGCAGGAAGTCGAAGTTGTTATCCTTGATATAGACCCTGAGAAAAAGCGCATGAGCCTTGGCTATAAGCAGCTTCATGATCCCTGGAAGGGAATTGAGGAGCGTTATGTCAAGGGACAGGATGTTAAAGTTAAAGTTGTGCGTCTTGCCGATTTCGGCGCTTTTGTAGAGCTTGAAAAGGGCGTGGAGGGGCTTATTCATATCAGTCAGCTCAGCACGCACCGCGTCGAAAAGCCCGGCGATGTGCTTCAGGAGGGACAGGAAGTCACTGCCCGCGTGCTTGAGGTCAATGCGGCAGAACGCCGTATCCGTCTCAGCATCAGTGCTATTGAGGCCGGCGAGAAGGCCGCTGAGCGCGCCAAGGCCAACGCTGAGCAGAGCGAAAAGGCCCCCCGCCATGATGTTCCCAAGAGTGAGAAACCGGCAAAGGCACGCCGTAAGCCTGAATCCGAGAAACCTGCCAATTACTCTGAAGATACCGGCGTGACGCTGGGCGATATTTTCGGCGGAATTAAACTGCAATAACCAGCAATACAGCGGCTGCCTTTCATCCAGTTTCCAGGCTGAAAGACAGCCTTTTTTATTGCTTCATGCCTGATGTTGCCGAAGAGTTGACTGCCGCCTGATCAGGCAACGAAGAATTAAAAGCAGAAGGCGGAGTCTATTACAAAATTCCCGGAGGTACTGATCTGTCAATGGAATTAAGAATTCTTGAGTACCCGAACCCTATTTTAAGGCGTTCCACCAAGCCCGTTACCGTGTTTGATGACGATCTCAGAACCTTTATTGATGAAATGACCATTGTGATGGAAGACGATGACGGCGTTGGAATCGCGGCGCCTCAAGTCGGCGTATCAAAAAAAATAGCCGTTGTCCTTGTGGATGGGGTACGATATGTGCTGATTAATCCGCGCATTGTCTCCGAAGAAGGCGAGCAGTTCGGCGAAGAGGGCTGCCTGAGCTTTCCAGGTATATTCGGTGATGTAAAGCGCGCCCAGCGCGTTGCTGTCGACTGTCAGGACGAGACCGGCGCCAGGCGGCATCATGAGGTGGAAGGTTTTACAGCGCGCGCGTTCCAGCACGAAATCGAGCACCTTGACGGCAGACTGCTGATTGACCATTTTTCACCGATGAAGCGCGAAATGATCCGTAAGCGCCTTTTGAAGAGGACCCATGAACGCTGATATCTGGTTTTTTGGAACAGGAAATTTCGCAGCGCGGTGTCTTGAAAAAATTTCCGCAGTGTACCCGCCTGCGCTGGTCGTGACTATGCCGCCTGCACGCGGCGGGCGGGGTATGAAAACTCTGACCGTGCCTGTGGAAGAGGCAGCTCTGAAGCTGAATCTGCCGCTTATCCGTTCCTCTTCAGTCAATAACGACGAAAAACTTCTGGCTCTGTTTCACGAAAAAACTCCTGACCTGATTTTTGTAATCGATTTCGGCCAGAAAATTGGCGAACCATGGCTGACCGGTCCCAAGCGCGGATGCCTGAATATACATCCGTCGCTTCTGCCTTTGTATCGCGGGGCTGCGCCAGTACAGCGCGCGATCATGGACGGAGCTGGGAAAACCGGCGTAACGCTGTTCAGACTGGTGGAGAAAATGGATGCCGGCCCCGTCTGGTATCAGGCGGAAAGTCCGATCGGCCCGGAAGAAAATACATCTGAACTATTAGAACGCATGGCTGATCTGGGCAGCAGTCTTTTTATCCGGCATGCGGCGGCAATATTAAACGGAACAGCTGTGCTTGCAGAACAGGATGAAACGAAAGCAACTTCCGCACCGAAAATTGAAAAAGCAGAAGCGCGGCTGAATCCCGATCTGCCAGCACTGGTACTGCATCACCTTGTCTGCGGACTCAGCCCGGTGCCAGGCGCTTACTTTATGTTCAGAGGAAAAAGGATAAAAGTGCTTAAAACGCGCTTATCCAAGGCCAGCGCTTTAAAAGGCAGCCTGAAAGCCGTAAAGGGTGCAGTATACCTTGGTACGCAGGAAGGGAGCCTTGAACTGACATCAGTGCAGCCGGAAGGCAAGAAGGCAATGCCGGCGTCCGAATGGGTCAGGGGGCTGAAGCTCCGTGATAACGAGATGATTGACCCGCAGCCGCTTACAGTTTAAACTCATCACAGCTGCCATGCTGGATTACGATGCAAAGAAGGCATAAAATGGAACGCTGTCTTACTTCAAGGAAAGTTTATGAAGGAAAGATCCTGAATCTGCGAATTGACGAAGTTGAAGTTTCCCGCAACGGGCGTCATACAAAACGGGAAGTCGTGGAGCACCGCAGCGCAGCTGCCATACTTGCACGCGATGAAAGCGGAAAGTTCCTTCTGGTGCGTCAGTTCCGCTACCCGCTGAACAGAGAAATAATTGAAATACCTGCCGGACTGATAGAAAACGGCGAAACGCCGCTTGAAGCAGCACAGAGAGAGCTGCGCGAAGAAACCGGCTATAAGGCAGAAAGATGGACAGAAATGCCGGCGATATGGACGTCTCCCGGATTTTCAGATGAAAAACTTTACACTTACTTTGCTGAAAACCTGGTACACGCGCCGCTGAAGCCTGACGACGATGAGGACATCACGTTGCTGAGATACAGTGAAGAGGAGGTCCGTTCGCTTTTAGACTCCAGGGAGCCGCAGGATGCAAAGACGCTGATGGCTCTTGCATGGTATCTTGCCCGCAGGTAAGCTGTTTTATAAAGTGATAATAAATTACAGCCGTAAGAAAGCTGATCCTGTTTTTTGAAGGTGCCAATATGCCTGTATCCTTTGAAATTTCCTGTTCAGAATTTGAAGATTATATCCTGCTGGAACGGGGGCAAAGCAGAAATACTGCGGCGGCTTACCGCCGCGGGCTTGAACTCTGGCGTTTATACTGTGAGAGCGCTTCGCTGGATCCCTTTGATGTAAGCCGTGAAGCGCTGGGCAGCTTTACCCGTCAGCTGCGCAGTGAAGGCAGGGCGTCGTCGTCTGTTCAGCTGATTGCGGCAGGGCTCAGAAGCTGGGTCAAATACAGAATCCTGAACGGAGAACTGCCGGTAAACACGTGGATTCCCGTACTGCCTGCAAAAACCAAAAAGCTGCCGCAGATCCTGACCGAAGGCGAAATCCAGAGAATTCTGAATGCCTGTGACGGGAACAGCTACTATGACTGCCGGGACAGAACTGCACTGGAAATTCTGGCAAACTGCGGAATCCGTGCAAGCGAACTCTGCGGGCTGAAACTCAGCTCTGTGAATCTGGACGACAAGAATCTCCTGGTATTTGGCAAGGAAAGTAAGGAAAGAGTAGTGCCTTTTGCAGACGACCTGAAGCGGCAGCTTCTTGTCTATCTTGACAGAAGACTTGAGTTTCTGGGCGGAGACCGCACAGAAAAGACGCTTTTTCTGTCATCCAGAAAGGAGCCGCTGAGCCGCATCGATCTCTGGCGAATCGTCCAGAAACGGGGAAAAATGGCATCGGTATCAGAAGAGCGGCTCTATCCGCACGTGCTGCGCCATTCCATTGCCACGCATCTGCTGAGACGCGGAATGGACCTTCGCACACTGCAGGAATTTTTAGGACACAGCTCAATTGCCACAACTGAAAAATATCTTCATTTTGATCTTGAATTGCGTGATGTGTACGACCGCGCCCACCCCCGGGCCTGAAATTTTAAGGAGCGTGAAGCCTGATGGATATGAACGAGTATGCCCGTGAAGTCACGGAAGCGCTGGACTATATCAGAACGAAAGTGAATTTTGTGCCTCGCGCTGCGCTGATTCTTGGTTCCGGTCTCGGCAGGCTTGCTGATGCTGTGAGAGAACCGGCAGTGATTCCCTACAGCGAGATTCCCCACTGGAAAGTTTCTACGGCACCAGGGCATGCGGGACGGCTCGTCTGCGGAAGAATTTCAGGAGTCCCCGTGGTTGTCATGCAGGGACGCCTGCATTGTTATGAAGGGTATACACCGCAGGAAACGACGTTTCCGATTCGTGTATTTGGACAGTGGGGCATAAAAACGCTGATCGTAACTAATGCTTCTGGAGGCGTCAACTGGCAGTTCTCGGCAGGCGACGTGGCGCTGATTACTGATCAGATCAACATGACCGGCATGAACCCGCTGAGCGGGCCTAATAATCCGTCGTGGGGACCGCGTTTCCCCGATATGAGCGAAGCGTACAGCCACCGTCTGATCAGCCTTGCAGAGAAGGCAGCAAGGTCACTTGGACAGATTACGCGTCGCGGCGTTTATGTCGGACTTGCGGGGCCGAGTTATGAAACTCCTGCTGAAATCAGAATGGTCCGCGCAATGGGCGCTGATCTTGTGGGAATGTCAACAGTGCATGAAGTAATTGCTGCAAACCACATGGGCATGGAAGTCTGCGGAATTTCCTGCGTTTCAAACCTGGCTGCCGGGATGCGGCTTGTAAAACTGAGCGAACAGGAAGTGCTCGATGAAATGTCCCGTGCAGCAGACAAAATCACAGCATTGATCACCAGGCTCCTGGAATATATTGATGAGAAAGCGTAAGCGGAACGATTATAATGGGTTTCCTTTTTAAAATCGTTCAAAGAATTCTGGTGCCGCTGCTGTTTCTGGCGCTGATCCGGTCATTGCTGAGGGATTATCTGCTGCACATGAGATCATGGGAAAATCAGCGCAATGGCGGAGAGAGCAACAATGAAAAGCAGAATGGACATACAGAGGGCCCCGGTGCGCATTACCGGACAGACTGGTCTGCTTCCCCCTACAGTGTGCTGGGGCTTCCGCGGAATGCTTCTGATGATGAAGTCCGGAGCAGATATCATGAACTGATTGCTAAATATCACCCAGATAAGTTTGCCAGTCTGCATGATCCAGAGTTCACACGCCTTGCGGCAGAAAAGTTTCAGAGGGTTCAGCACGCCTACGACGAAATAAAACGTCAGCGCGGTCTGTGACATTTCAGATGATGTAAAAATAGCGCTGAGACAGCCTTATCTCTGCTGTGAAATGAAGTTTGCCTAAAGGCGCAGTTTAATGTAAAATATGTTACTTGTAGAGTATGGAGACGGATGCAGCCTGGTGGCTGCCCCGGGCCTCAAACCCGCGTGAGGGGCGATTTTGATCGTCCTTGGTGTGTCCGATTCGCACACGTCTCCGCCATAGAAAAAACTGTGAGCCGCGCTTTATAAGCGCGGCTCACTTTTATGCAGCTCCCTGTTCCGGGGGGATTTACCCCGCGGAAAAAAGATTATACAATGATGAACATGCAGGGAGGGAAACATGTTGAATCAGGAAGCGGATATCTTTCTTCCAAGAAAGAAAGGCTATGTTGTGCTGGATATTGAATCTCAGGGATACCTGCGGTTCTGTCCCATTGAAATTTCTGTTGTTAAATTTTCGCCTGAAGGTAAATGCCTCGGCAGATTCAGTTCCTTTATCCGCCCGTCAGCTGCCAGACTGAATCCCAGAGTTACAATGCTGACGGGAATTACAATAGACATGGTGAGAAATGCGCCGAAACCGGAAAAAGTGTTTGCGAAAGTGAGAGAATTTGTAAGAGACAGCGTTATTGTGGGACATGCAGTCGGTGAAAATGACATCCCCATCGTGGATCACTTTTACAACACCCTGTTTCATAAAAAATTTACAAACTTATATGTGGATACTTTCTACTGGGCGCGGCAGCTGTACCCGGAACTTGGAGACGGGCATTACAATCTCAGAGCCCTCGCTGAACATTTCAGCATACAGACTCACGGCTTTCACCGTGCAGAGGAGGACTGTTTCACGACAGGCCGCCTGTACCAGATTCTCTGGAGCACGGCAGAGGCGCTCTCTGTATCCGAACGTATCAATGTGCTCAGGGCTTTTGCTCATAAAAATGATCCTAAAGAGAAAGCCGACAAAATTCCTCTGAACTACGCGATGCTCCCTGTATACTGTCCGGAAGGCCGACACCGAGTGAAAGATGTGGCAGTCACTCTCTGGACTAATGGCGGACGCAATATTATGAGACTGAAATTCCATCAGCTTCCGCCTGAGCACTTTACTGCTTACATGTCACGTCATCAGCAGTTCTGCTGGCATGAACCCGCTGAGAATGTCTGGGTGGCCGAGAAAATAACAAAATCTCAGGCACATAAAGTTTTGTACCGGCTGCGTCATCATGGGTTCAGCCTGTTTCGGCGCGGCAAAGCGCATGGACTTTTCTCGCATGCGAACCATGAACCGTCAGTCAGCCCTCATGCTGCAGAAAGACGCTGAACGCAGATTTTCTTTCAGAGTGCTGCTGCCCCCTGCAGCGTAAAATTATATTTTTAATTGATATTGCATTATGTGCTTGACATGAGGCCGCTCACGAGTTAGAATAACGAACGTTCGATTGAGGACGGAGAGATGGCCGAGTGGCCGAAGGCGCACGCCTGCTAAGTGTGTAACCCGGTTTCGGGTTCGAGGGTTCAAATCCCTCTCTCTCCGCCATCTGATAAATAATGCGCGCCATTAGCCCAGCTGGATAGAGCGACTGGCTACGGACCAGTAGGTCGTGGGTTCGAATCCTGCATGGCGCGCCATTTATCTAATTGCAGCGCTCAGTCGAAAGCTTTGCTGCGCGCCATTAGCCCAGCTGGATAGAGCGACTGGCTACGGACCAGTAGGTCGTGGGTTCGAATCCTGCATGGCGCGCCATACTGGACTTTATGAGGGGGTTCCGAAGAGGAACTCCCTTTTTTTATAGTTTCCGCTCACTTGAGGAGAAAAAAATGAGACTGAAAGATGAAGATTATATGGCCGCTGCATATGAACTTGCTGCACTTGCACTGCAGGAACAGGATATTCCAGTGGGAGCTGTTGTGGTCACTGCTGAAGGAGAAATTGTGGGACGCGGGCGCAATCTTCGGCGTATAAAACACGATCCTACGGCACACGCAGAAATAGTTGCCCTGCGTGATGCCGCGGTGAAACTCAATACGTGGAACCTCAGCGGCTGCACCATGTTTGTCACGCTTGAACCGTGCCCCATGTGCGCCGGTGCTCTTGTGCAGGCTCGGATTGCCCGTCTTGTCTACGGCTGCGCCGATCCTAAAGCGGGAGCCTGCGGAACACTCTATAATATTACAAGTGACAGCCGGCTGTTTCACAGACTGTCAGTTGCAGGAGGCGTTATGGAGCAGCCGTGTCGTGAAATCCTGCAGGATTTTTTCATAAAATGCCGCCAGCGGAAGAAAGCTGACAGGTGACTCCCTTAAAAACAGTTTAAAATACTGCTCCGCTTCCAGCGGGTATGATAAAAGCGCGGGAATTCTGCAGTCCAGGCTGACAGAACTTCCGCGCTTCTGATGTTATATTGATTAAGTTAAATGGCGGAGAGGAGAGGATTTGAACCCCCGAGGGACGTGAATCCCTGGCTGATTTCGAATCAGCTGCCTTCAACCACTCGGCCACCTCTCCGCAGGCGTGCGCTATTATAGCACAATCGGCGGCAATTGCAAAGGCCGGATTTTATGCGGCTGTTTGTTCACGGCTGTACTGCATCACTGCTTCGGCAGACGTGCGGCAGTATCGTTTCTGATTGTTTAAAATAAGCTGACATCTGAAGACTGCGGAACTGCACGTTATGTTTCTGTTTTGCAGAAAGCCGGCCCTGCGGAAACAGGGCCGGCTTTTACAATTGCAGACTATAGCTGCTATTTGACTGCGTCGGTAGAAATTTCAGTTTTTTGCGAAACGTTATCTTCTGATGCAGTACGAGGTGCTTTTTCAGAAAGTGCATCGTTTGATGTATTCGCGGCGTTGCTGGAAACATCTTCTGATTTTTCTGCTGATGCGGGCGGAACTGTGTCTGCAGAGGACACAGCTGCGGCGTCCGCAGAGGTGGCTGCTGTGATGCTTTCGGTTTTTGCTGCATCAGAGACGGCCGGTGCGTCAGCGGAAACGTCTGCAGACCTGGCAGCTGAATCCGCGCTTGCTGCCGTATCAGCTGAAGCTGCAGCGCCTGCCGTTTGGTCAACGGAAACGTCCGGTGAAATGTCGTCGCTCTTGACTGTGAAAATGTCCGGCGTCAGAACTTCAACTTTCATTTTGTCAGTCAGCTCTTTGACAAATTTGCGCTGCGCTTCCATTTTCTTGCTTTGAAGGAGCATGTTTTGCAAAGAACCCTGAACTTCAGAAAGAGGACGTACGTCTTCTGAAACCGCTTTGATGCGGTGAACGACAAAATAATCCTGGCTCGTCAGTTCTATCGGTGCCGTTACTTCGCCGTCCTTCAGGTTTTTGATGGCTTCGAGCTTGCCGACCATTTCAGCATTGCCGATACGTTCATGCTGGTCTCCCGAGGACGCCTGCACAATATCAGAGGAGACGATTTTTATAGCGTTATCCCAGTTATTATGCTGCTTTACATCTGCAACTAGATCCTCTGCGGCCTTTTTGTCCTTCAGGTAGGCATAGTCTGCTTCAATGCCTTCGGGAAGCGTGAAATTGCCTCTCAGCGCGTCGTAAAGGGCTTTGACTTCGTCATCAGAAACGACAACACCGCCCGATGCATCGTCCAGCATTTTGTTGATAGCCAGCTCACGTCCAATGCTGGCCCTGACCTGATCCAGCGTCTGTCCCTGGGACTTGATGGTCTGCAGAAATGCTTCTTTTGTAACGTACTGGTCTTCCAGAGCCTTGAGCTGTTTTTCAACATCGTCTGCTGGTGCAGTGATTTTCAGTCGGGTAACTTCGTCAATGACGGCGCGGTTTGAAACCATTTCGTCAAAGGCTGCCTTATAGATGAGCGGCATCTGCTTATCTGACAAATCACGGATTCCATTGCGCTGTACGTAGTCGCGCACATGCTGCTGCAGCTGGCTGATGTGAAGGTCTTCGCCATTGACAACAGCAACAACGTAATCTCCCGAGCGCTCATTGTCTGAACTAAGCCGGCCCGTGCCGTACATAAATCCGATCGAGACAGTGAAAATGACGATGAACAGTGCAAGAATCCATTTAATCTGCGTACGAATCGCGGTTAATAATAACAACTGATTTTACCCCTTTCACAGAGTGACAATTAAGAAGCACGCATTACAGCTCTGAATTGTACCATAAAAACTTATATAGTGGCGAGCGATTTTCCGATGGTTCTTTCTGTTTTTAAAGGTACTGAAAGCTTTACGGCACTTTCCATAACCTGGCTTAATTCAGCCGCTGTTTTTTCAGCGCTTTCAGCCGGGCATTCACAGACCAGAGAATCATGCACCTGGAGCACCATAAAAACAGGCTGTCCCGCGAAGTGCTCTGTAACTTTCTTCATGGCGATCTTTGTGATGTCAGCAGCGGTTCCCTGTATGGGTGAGTTGACAGCGACACGACCCTGATGGACTTTTGTTGAGCCTGTAGTAATTTCATCAAGAGGACGCCTGCGGCCGAACAAAGTGGCTGTGTATCCGTCTGCGAGTGATTTTTTCCTGCTGTTTTCGATGTATTCCCGTACTCCCGGCATTGCTGCAAAATACGCGTCCATAATTTTGGCAGCTGATGCCCTGTCTGTACCGAGACGGGCGGCCAGACCGAAGACGCTCATTCCGTATATGAGTCCGAAACTTACAGTTTTTGCGCTGCGGCGCAGTTCCTTTGTCACAGCTTCAGGAGGAAGCCCGAAGATCATTGCCGCAGTTTCTGTGTGAATATCACGGTTTGAGTTGAATATCTTGATCAGCTGGGGGTCTCCCGAGAGGTGAGCGAGCACTCGCAGTTCGATCTGAGAATAATCGGCAGCCACGAAAAAATTTCCTTCTTCAGCCGGCAGCAGACACTCCCGGATCTTTGTTCCCCAGCCGCCGTATGCCGGCAGGTTCTGCATGTTCGGATCGCGGCTGCTGAGACGTCCTGTGCCTGTTGTCAGTGACTCAAAAGTACTGTGCACCAGCCCGTCTTTTGCACTTGCCTGAAGAAGCGGCTGCACAAAGCCTGAAGCCATTTTCTGAAGTTCACGGTATTCAAGCAGCTGTGCAGGAATTTCACAGCGGCTTCCGCAGATGTCGCGAAGCTGTTCAAGTACGGCAACGTTGGTTGAATAGCCGGTTTTTGTTTTTTTAATGGGGGGCAGGCCGAGTTTTTCAAACAGCAGCTCACCGATCTGTTTGGGAGAGTTGATGTTAATGCTTGTGCCGGCAGCCTCGTAGATTTTTTCTGTGATTTCCTGAAGCCGCTGATCCAGCTCCTCAGAAAGAGCTGTCATCCTGTCCCGGTCTACTCTGATGCCGCGCCGTTCCATGCTGACAAGGATCGGGATCAGAGGCAGATCAATATTGTTCATGACAGAATCTATCTTCTGTTCTGTTATGCTGCTCTCAAGCTCTTTTGCGAGAGACAGGAGACGGACGGCTCTTTCCGGTGAAAACAGCATTCCCAGTTCTTTTGCTGCGTCATATTTTTCAAGATCAGGGTGGAGCAGGTACCACGCAGTTTTTATGTCAAAGAGGTTTTCCAGATGAGGACGTTCCATCAGGGAACACAACTCTTTTGCGTCTATACAGACTAATTTATGCTCCTGCAGACGTCCGGCGCAGAAGGCAAGATCTGCAAGGCTACCTTTCCACCAGCTTCCGTCAGGCGCAGCGAGAATGACAGAATGCCTTTCGAGAACGTCTGCCGTGACAGTGTAGACTTTTTCTTTTTCAGCCTCGTTCAGGTCTACTGCGAGACGCGGGGCTTCCAGGATAGTTTCAAGCGGGATAGGTTCTGCAGCTGCGGCAGCCGTTGATGTTTCTGCAGAGACAGTTGTTTTCTGCGCAGCCGGAACTGCAGCAGCCGGTTTTGCTGCAAAAGCTTCTGCGGCCTTTTTCAGACCGAGTTTTGCGCAGGTTCTGCCGAATTCACCCAGGTCGGGCACAGCATCCGCATTTGTAAATTCGCTCAGATCCTCATCACATTTCAATTTTGTGAGTCTGCGGTTTTCTATGGCCTGAGCCCCGTGCTCTGTGATGTTCTTTCTCAGGGAGGGAGTCAGATCTGAGGCATGAGCGATTATTTCCTCAATTGAGCCGTATGTGCCGATCAGTCTGGAGGCGGTTTTTTCACCGACGCCTGGCACCCCGTGAATGTTGTCGACAGCGTCTCCCATCAGTGAAAGGTAGTCAACCATTTTTTCAGGCCCGAATCCATATTTTTCTGTAAATGTTTCAGGTGTATACACATCAAAAGCAGAGACTCCCTTGCCGGGACGGATGATTTTTACGCCGGGACGCAGTACCTGCATAATATCCTTGTCTGAAGTCAGAATCACAACGTCGCTGCCTTTTTCTGAAAACTGCACGGCTGCTGAGCCGATCAGATCATCGGCTTCTACGGTTGAACGTTCCATAATCCGGATTCCGAGGAGCGGAAGCATGCGGCGCAGAAGCGGGATCTGCTGCTTAAAATCTTCCGGAGCGGGGGGCCTTGTGCCCTTGTATTCTGGATAAAGCTGGTGTCGGAAAGTCGGACCCTTCATATCAAAAGCTGTATAAATTTCATCTGGGTTCAGTTCATGCTTCGCCTTGGCAAGCATGTTGAAGAAGCCGACCAGCGCATTTGTGGGTGTTCCGTCGGGCGCGCTGAGATGCGGAATGGCATAGAATGCCCTGAATGCAATCCCGTGGCCGTCAATGAGTAAAATCTTTTTTGCAGACATATTTCCATAAACCTCCAAGACGGGTATAATGCACATGTATTCGTTTATCTGCTTATTCATCGTGCAGCATGTCTATTTTACACGCGATGGAACAATTATGTTAGGAGGAACTTCAATAAATGAGTGATGAGGTAAGAGTGCGTTTTGCTCCAAGCCCCACAGGCGCTCTGCATATCGGCGGCGCCCATACGGCGCTGTTCAACTGGCTTTGGGCGCGCCACTGCGGCGGAAAGTTTATTCTCAGGATCGAGGATACTGACCGGGTGCGTTCAACCAAGGAATATGAAGAGACAATCATGTCCGGTATGAAATGGCTGAACCTCAACTGGGACGAGGGACCTGACATCGGCGGCGACTACGGGCCGTACCGGCAGACCGAACGCCTTGATCTGTACAATAAATACGCACAGCAGCTCCTTGATGAAGGCAAGGCATATAAGGACGGAAACGCCGTTATTTATAAAGTTCCGCTCGGACTTGACATTGGTTTTGATGATGAAGTCTACGGGCATGTGGATTATAAGAGCGACGCGCTTATAGACGGTCGTACCGGGGTGATGAAGGACATTGTCCTCATTAAAAGTGACGGGTTTCCGACCTATAACTACGCCGTCGTTATTGACGATCATCTGATGAAGATGACGCACGTGATCCGCGGCGAAGATCACATTTCAAACACGCCGAAACAGGTTCTGCTTTACAAGGCGCTGGGCTGGCCGATGCCCAAGTTTGCACATCTGCCCATGATTCTCGGAAAAGACAAGAAAAAGCTCTCGAAACGTCACGGCGCCACCAGCGTTTACGAGTACCGCGACATGGGCTATCTTCCTGATTCAATTTTTAACTTCCTTGCACTGCTGGGCTGGTCTCCGAAAGGAAATGTGGATATTTTCGGGCGCGAACTTGCAATTCAGGAGTTTGAGCTGCACGATATCAACAGAAAATCATCGGTTTTCGATTTTGATAAATTGAATTATATCAACCAGGGACACATTACAAATATGCCTGTGCAGCAGAAATTTGACCTGGTACGTCCTTTCTGGGAAGCCGCCGGCATCGACTGCAGCCGGATTGATATGGATTATCTTAAAAAAGGCTTTGAACTGATGGCCGGACGCGGCAAGACAATTAAGGAACTGGCTGAGTTTTCTGACTACCTTGTGGCGTTTGAGCCGGTGGCCGCACGCTATGACGGCAGTGATCTCACTGCGGACAGCCGTGCTCTTCTGAAAGCGTTCTGCACCGATTTCATGGCTGCTGAAAACCTTGAGAAGCCTGATCAGATGCTGGAGTTTGCACGCAGCTGGTGTAAAGAGCACAATGCCAAGCTCAAAGATATTGCTATGCCTCTGCGTTATATGCTGACAGGCTACAAGGTCAGCCCCGGTATCTTCGAGGTTATAGAACTTCTCGGCCGGGATGAAGTGACCAGAAGATTGAAACATTATGGCATTCTTTAGGGACATCAGACTTTGGCAATGCACTGAAATTAACGACAGAAGCATTGTCGCCCTGAATTTGCAGATTGAGTCAGGTTATAAAAGTAAATAAAGATAATTTAGAAAAGCTTAAAAGTGCGCTTTTATAGTTTGACTTTTTTTTTGATTCGGTGTATAGTCTCGCCGTACTCGGGAATTCCCCTGTACACCGTGTTGCACGGAAAATTTTTTAGTAGTTTTTTGGAGGCAAGTACTGTGAAAGGCAAAGTCAAATGGTTCAACAGCACTAAGGGCTATGGTTTCATCACAACCGAAGAGGGCAAAGATGTTTTTGTCCATTTCAGCGCTATCAAGATGGACGGGTATAAGTCCCTTGATGAAAACGAGGAAGTCGAATTCGACGTCGTCGATGGTGAGAAGGGCCCTCAGGCTGCTAACGTTGTCCGTCTGTAAGACAACGGCAGTAGTTGAACCCTTTTAGTTTAGAGAAAATAAAGGCCGACAGAGAAAATCTGCCGGCCTTTGTTCTATTGTGCTTCGTGGAGCTCGCTTTTAATGCTGCCGGAAAACTAAACTTTTCGGGTTTTGCCTTTTTTTCTGTTTAGCTGCCAGATGTAAATGCCGATGACGATTACGCAGAAAACGACCAGACCGGCACTGATTTCTGAGAGGTACTGATGTATCAGGGCCTTGTTGGCGCCAAGCCAGTAGCCCAGCATTGTGAGAATTACAGTCCAGATTCCGGCTCCCAGGGTAGTATAGATGCAGAACCGTGTCAGATTCATTTTTGCGATGCCCGCTGGCAGCGAAATATACTGCCGGATCACGGGAATGAGGCGCCCGACAAAAGTGCTGATGTGACCATGCCGTTCAAAAAAAAGATCAGCCTTGTCGAGCACTTCCGGAGTAACGCCGAAGTGTCTGCCGTATTTAAGGAAAAACGGCCGGCCAAAGCGGAGCGCAAGCCAGTAATTAAAAAGCGCTCCGAGAAGGCTTCCGAAAATGCCGCAGAAGAGGACAAGCGGGAGCGACATTTGTCCCTGCTGGGCAAGATACCCTGCAGGCGGCATGACAACCTCGCTGGGGAACGGAAAAAAGGAAGATTCCAGAAACATGAGCCCCGTAATCCCCAGGTAGCCCAGGGAGCCTATGGTTCTCACAAGCCAATTGATTAAACCGCTGAAAAGACTGCTCAGCAATAAATTCACCTCACTGTGATTTTTCAAACTTGTCATATTCTACCATGTTCAAGCGGGAGTTTATAAGCTGACGCTTAAAAAGACCTAAAAAAATATTTATTCCAAAATTTAGTACCGAAATGGGATAATATTGTGAATTTACAGAAGGAGACTCCTATTATGTGCCTGCCTTATTGGGACACCGAACTTGATATCGAAGCCGGAGACTGGGCGTTTTCCAATAAAGAACTCTGTGCTGTTTCGATAGCCGGCCTCCACAGCGAACTACTGAAGAAACTTGCTTCATGTGCTCTCGCAATGAACAGTGAACTGCTGTATATCTGCGGTACAGAAATCGGCGCGGGCGGCAGTATGTTCTGGGAGGAATCGATTTCAGGTACGCGCGGCATTCCGGGACTTTCGCCCTTTACGGCTATTTTTGGCTACAGCTCTGAAATTGAACGCTTTGAAGCTGCTTTTACCGCACGGTACACCAAACTGAAGGCAGGTGTAACGCGGTGTACTTTCTGGAACAGGGACGTTCCTCTTACAGTCTATAAGGTGGTTGTCCTGGTTACAGACCTGCCGGTGATCGATGAGGTCAAATGCCTTACATTGATGCTCGATGAATTTATGAAAAGCAGCAGCCGCAACGAACTGCTGCCCTATTACGCGGAGCGCTTTGGTTTCCTCAGAGCACCGGTTTTTTATGAAACCGATAAGCCTGAAAAACTGCTCGTGGCGCACAAGCTTGAAAGTTTTCAGCTCGATGCGACCCGCAGTGTTGTCGGTCCTTCGCCGATGGTGTCGATGCCCGCGCTTTATGAGATCTCTCTGGGCGAGGATTAGTGCCGGTAAATTTTACAGTGAATGGAAAAGGGCACCGTGAAACTCATGGATTCTTTGTTGAATGGAATCGGAGGGAAAACGTCCAATGGCTGTACAAAAAAAGGGAAGCAGAGAAAATCTTAAATCCAGGAAAAGCGTTGAGCAGGCAAAAAACAGCCAGCAAACAGAAAACCAGCCAATTTCTTTAAAAAAGAGTCCAAAGCATGATATTAAGAAGCCCCCGGAGTCTGAAGAAGGCAGGGCTGTTACTCGTGTTCATAAGAGAAAAAGCACGTCTGCAGTGAAAAATGGAAACAAGGCGGTAGAAAATAACGTGAGCAGGGAAATTCATAGCGAAAACATGAAATCGGCAGATTCTGCAAAAGAAATTAAGACTCAGAAAACTGCGGCAGCAAAAAAAACATTGAAGCAGGAGCAGCCAAAGTCTGCTGCCACTGAAGAAAAAAAACAGAAATCAAAAGCACCGGCAGAACCGAAAGAGAAAAAACAGACTGCAAAGGGCGGCACGCTGCCGGCAGAGGCAAAATCGGCCGGCAAAAAAAATACACCTAAAAAAGCTGACAGAACACAGGAAGCGGAAACGCCGGTGAAAAAGAAACAGAGCCGGAAATCTTCAGATAAAAAGGCAGTTTCAGGCAAAACTGAGACTGCAGATAAAAAGTCTGAAAGCACACGCAGTGCCGCAGAAAAAAACGCAGGTGCAAAATCCGCCGAAAACAGCGAAAAAAACGAAGCGGAAAAAAAGCCAAAGGGATCAGTACCTGCAGCAGATCATGCGAAAGCCAGGAAAGCTTCTCAAAACGCACCGGAAAAAGCCAGAGATGCTAAAAATAAGACTGCAGGCAAAAATGATGATGACTTTGACATTTCTTCTGAAGAAGAGACCGCTGTGCCGGAAACTTTCTCGGAAGACGATGATTTTGACAATGGCGGTCTTGACACGATAGCTGATCCCGACGAAAAAGACCTTGCAGATGCAGAGAAGCTTGATGACAGCCTTGAGGATGACGCTCAGCCGCTCGATGCGGAAACCGATGCAGATTCGATGGATGACGTCGGAACCGGCAGCATGGGCGAAAATATGAGCTCGATGATGAGCTACATGCCTGCGCTGATAGCGCTTGGGCGCAAGCACGGCTATGTAACCCAGAAGGAAATAGAAAAATACATCCCCCCGGATTGCTGGACCCCCGACGTATTGGACAACATCTATATCAATCTGAACGAATTGGGCATCCAGATTGTGGATGATCCTTCCCAGGTGCAGAAAACCGGTGCAAAAAAGCATCCTGTCAGAAAAAATATTTCTGATGACAGTGAAGGTATCGACACTGCAGAAGCAGGTGCTGATTCTGAGGCTGCAGATGAGGAAACGCCCGGCTACGGCGAGGAGCTGGGGCGCATGGAAGACGTTCCGCTGTCAGACCCCGTGCGCATGTACCTGCGGGAGATTGGAAAAGTCCCTCTCCTGAGCTCGGCAAAGGAACGCGAACTGGCCATAAAGGTAGAAGCCGGCGACGCTAAGGCAAAACAGCAGATCATCGACGCAAACCTGCGTCTGGTAGTCAGTATTGCAAAGAAATATATCGGGCGCGGTATGCTTTTCCTTGACCTGATTCAGGAAGGCAACCTTGGCCTGATCCGTGCTGTTGAGAAATTTGATTACCGCAAGGGTTTTAAGTTCAGCACTTACGCAACATGGTGGATAAGACAGGCCATAACGCGCGCGATTGCTGATCAGGCCAGAACCATCAGAATACCAGTGCACATGGTTGAGACCATCAACAAAATGGTGCGCATTTCGCGCCAGCTGGTGCAGAAACTCGGCCGTGAACCCAGCGACGAGGAAATTGCCCATGAGATGGGCATCGAAAGCGGCCGCGTGGAAGAAATCCGCCGCATTGCACAGCTGCCTGTCTCGCTTGAGACGCCCATCGGCGAAGAAGAGGACAGCCAGCTGGGCGATTTCATTGAAGACCGCAACATGCCCAGCCCGGAAGATGCAGCAGCCGGGAACCTGCTGCATGAACAGATAGAGGAGATGCTCAACGCCCTGTCCGACCGTGAACGTGAAGTGCTGCGCTATCGTTTCGGCCTTGAGGACGGACGGTCCTATACCCTTGAAGAAGTTGGACGCCGTTTTGGAGTGACACGCGAGCGCATCCGCCAGATTGAAGCGAAAGCCCTGCGGAAACTCAGACATCCGAGCCGCAGCAAAAAACTCCGTGATTTCCTTGAGTAGTTAAGGTAAAAGCCGTTTCGCAAGAAACGGCTTTTTTGCAGCACACTGCGGAACTAGAGTTCCCGTCCATGATATCAGTTCTGCGGGCTTCATAAAGAAAATCTGACAGAAGGCAGGTTTGCAGTTTGGCACTTTCTGTGCTAAAGTTTCGTTGTTCTGTGCCGTTCCGGCGCGCAGTGTCTGCTCAGGAAGCATTTTTTCAAGCTGTAAAAGCGGATTGTAAAAAAAATGCGGGCAAATGATTATCCTGTGATATACTTATGCGAGCCGTTTTTAATCACTATTTAGTCTAAGTTGCTGAAAGGAGTGCTTCTTGTGAAATCGGAACTGCAGTCACAAGAAAAAAATATCGTCACTATCAAGGTTACAGTTGAGAAGGCAGATTTTGCCAAACAGGTGAATTCGACCTACAGCGAAATTGCCAAGCGGGTGAATATCCCGGGATTCCGCAAGGGGAAAGCTCCCCGCTCTGTCCTTGAAATGCGTTTTGGCAAAGAAGCCATAAAAAGCCAGGCACTTGAAGACATGCTCCCTCATGTGCTTGACGAAGTATGCGCCGATTATGATCTTGAGCCTATTTCTTCGCCTGCCGTTGACGACCTGTCCATGAAAGACGGCGAAGATGTCACTTTTACAGTAAAAATTGAGGTAGAACCCGAAGTTACGCTGCCGGAGCTCAGCTCGATCGAAGTTGAAATGCCGGTCTTTGAAGTTACAGACGCCATGGTTCAGGAAGCGCTTGACAACATGAGAAAACGCTACTGCACTTACAAGCCGGTCAGCCGTGCGGCGAAACACGGTGACAAGGTGCGCACAGCCTACAGCATGACGGTTCGTGACGACAGCGGAAAAGTCATCGTTTCCCATGAACCGCAGATTGACACCTTTGAGCTTGACAACCTTTCCATGAGACCCGAGATTGTAGAAGCTCTGACCGGTGCAGAGGCCGGCAGCAAAAAACAGGCTGACATCAAAGTGGCTGACGATTATCAGGACAAAAATGTTGCCGGAAAAATGGCTCACTATGAATTTGATATTGTTGAGGTTCAGGAGCCTGTGCTGCCTGAAATGAATGATGAGTTCTTCAAGAAGGTTTCCAGCAAGAACACAATTCACAGCGAGGAAGACCTGCGTGCAGAGATCCGCAGAGATCTTGACAGCCGTTTGAAGGCTGATGCGCGCACTGCAGCAGAAAACGAAGCCGTGAATAAAATCACTGAAGCGGCAAAAGTAGAACTGCCTGAATCGATGGTGAACCGTCAGAAAGAGCATCTGAGAAAGCGTTTTGAGGAAAACATCAAACAGCGCACAAAAATGAGCCTTGAAGAGTATTATAAATCTCAGGGACATGATATGAAGGAATTTGAGGAGAACCTCACAAAAGATGCGCGCCGCGATGTTCTCGGATATCTTGTGGTTGACGCCTGCGCAAAGAAATTCAATGTGACAGTTGAAAAAGAAGACCTTGACACAGAGATTTCTAAAATGGCAGAAAACTACGGCATTTCCAGCGACAGCATCAAAGACATGCTGAAAAAGCGCCCCGGCGATTTCGACGGCATGGTGTCTTCAGCCCGTTACCGCAAGACCCTTCAGGCTATTATGGAAAAAGTGAAAATCAACGAAGTTAAAAAGGCTATCGACGCGGAAGCGCCTGCCGCCAAGAATTAAGTGTATTTCTGCTCGTTGCTGCGGCCTGTCACAAGCCGCAGCAACATTTTTAATGAGCGGAGTATTATGCACTGCATGAAAGGAGACAGATGTTTTAATGTACATCCCCTTTGTAATTGAACAGACTGGCAGAGGAGAACGTTCCTATGACATTTATTCGCGTCTTTTGAAGGACAGAATTATTTTCCTCGGAGACGAAATCAATGATGAGGTGGCCAACGCAGTGGTGGCACAGCTTTTGTTCCTCGAAAGCGAAAGCCCTGAGCGCGACATCAGCATTTACATCAACTCTCCCGGCGGTTCTGTCTCTGCCGGGCTTGCAATTTACGATACAATGCAGTTTGTGAAGTGCGATGTTTCAACGATCGTTGTGGGCATGGCGGCAAGCATGGCCGCTGTACTGCTTGCTGCCGGCACCAAGGGAAAGCGCATTGCGCTTCCCAATTCGCGTATTATGATTCATCAGCCGCTCGGCGGAGCGCAGGGACAGGCAAGCGACATTGAAATTCAGGCCCGCGAGATTGTTAAAACCAGGGGAATTCTGAACAATATCCTGATGAAACATACGGGGCAGGCATTGAAAAAAATTAAGTCTGACACAGACCGCGATCACTACATGACGGCACAGGAAGCTCTGGAGTACGGCATTGTTGACAAAGTTATCGACAAACGCTGAAATCGTGCATACAGAGATAAATCCAGGCCAAAAATTTACAGTCCTGCCGTGCAGGAGCAAAATGTCCCGGGAGGAATGAACCAATGGCGCGTACTAACAACAGCAGCCGGAAAACGATCCGCTGCTCATTCTGCGGCAGAAGCGCTGAAGACGGCGTGACACTGATATCCGGTCCGGAAGGCGTGAACATCTGCAGTGAATGTGTGAAAATCTGCAATTCATTTCTGAAAAACTCTGAAGCTGGGCTGTCTGCAGAAAACGACGATGCTTCTGAGCAGCAGATAGCAAAGGAATTTGCCAATCCTCCAAAACCAAAAGAGATAAAAGAATATCTTGACGAGTATGTCATCGGACAGGACTATGCTAAAAAAGCAATCTCAGTGGCTGTGTATAATCACTATAAACGCATTGCCACAGGATTGACGGGAAGCGACGTAGAGCTTCAGAAAAGCAACCTTCTGCTTCTCGGTCCCACAGGCAGCGGGAAGACGCTGCTTGCGCAGACGCTGGCAAAAAAACTGAATGTGCCCTTCGCAATTTCTGACGCGACTACGCTGACAGAAGCTGGCTATGTGGGTGAAGATGTAGAGAATGTTCTTGTCAGACTTGTGCAGGCTGCCGATTATGATGTGGCCTCGGCGGAGCGGGGCATAGTTTATATTGATGAGATTGATAAAATTGCGCGTAAATCTGAATCCCCGTCCATCACGCGAGACGTTTCAGGTGAAGGCGTGCAGCAGGCGCTCCTGAAAATCCTTGAGGGTACTATCTCCAATATCCCCCCGAAGGGCGGACGCAAGCATCCCCAGCAGGAGTTCATTCAGATCAACACAAGCAACATTCTGTTTATCTGCGGAGGAGCCTTTGACGGCCTCGAGGATATTGTCGGACGGCGCGTCAATAAAAAAGTCATTGGCTTTGACAGCGACATCCGCGACAGCACAGCATCCGACAGGTACAATCTGCTCCGTCAGGTAGAGCCAGAAGACCTGGTTTCTTTCGGCTTTATTCCCGAACTTGTCGGCAGATTGCCGCTGCTGGTGCCGCTGCAGAGTCTTGATACTGATGCTCTTGTGCGCGTGCTGACTGAGCCGAAAAATTCACTGGTGCGGCAGTACCAGAAGAATTTTGAAATGGAGCATGTGGATCTGGTTTATACGCCGGAAGCGGTCAGAGCAATAGCTGAGGAGGCCGCTTCAAGAGGTACGGGGGCTCGCGGTCTGCGGGCGATCATGGAAAAACTGATGCTTGATCTGATGTATGAAGTTCCTTCCTCAAAGGAACAATACAGCCGGATTGTAATCACGCCTGAATTCGTGTCCGGCCGCGAAGGCCCTCAGTATATTAAGAAAAAAGGGAATGAGGCATCCTAAACGATGTTGTATGTGCTGCCCGCTCGCGATACTGTAATTTTCCCGGGAGTGCTGGCGCCGATTTTTGTCGGCAGAGAAGCAACGCTGAAAACGATCGAGCGCGCTGCCACGGCCGAGAAAAAACTGATTTTTGTTGCTGCTCAGAAAGACCCTGCTGAAGAGGCACCTGCGCCCGCCTCACTTTATGATGTCGGGACAGTGTGCACAATGCTCCAGATGATCCGTATGCCTGACGGAACAATGAAACTGCTTCTTGAGGGCAGGGAACGGATGAGAGCGAGAGCGTATGTGCAGAAAGACGGTCTGCTGACTGCTGACCTTGTTTCTGTGCCGTCAGGCGTTCCCAACACTGAAGTTATTGAAGCCCTTCACCAGGAAGTGCTTCGGCAGTTTGAAGAATACGTGACATATCATCCGCGTCTGCCCTCTGAACTGGCAGAATCCTTAAAGACCGTGAAGGATTCCGGGCAGGCCGCAGACATGATTGCTGCCCACATGACGCTTGATGTGCAGAGGAAACAGTCGCTTCTTGAGTGCTTCCGTGTAGACAGCCGTCTGGAGCTTCTGCTGAAATATCTCATTTCAGAAACAGAACTTCTGAAGCTTGGCCGTGAGATTCATACAAAGGTGCAGGGCGAGGTTGATAAGAACCAGAAGGAATTTTATCTGCGCGAACAGCTGAAAGTCATTGAGGAAGAACTTCATAATGAAGAGTCGCCTGAAACCGCAGAACTGCGGGCCCGGGCCGACAAGTGCAACCTCAATGAGGCAGTCCGCAGCAAGGTTGATTCCGAACTGAAAAGGCTTTCCAGAATGCAGCCCATGTCTCCTGAGGCAACCGTATCAGCAACTTATGTCAGCTGGCTGCTGGATGTTCCATGGGAGGTAGAGGCCAGGGAAAACCTCAGCATTGAAACTGTAAAAAAAGTGCTTGACGCAAACCATTATGGGCTGAAGCGCGTAAAAGACCGGCTGCTGGAATATCTGGCAGTGAAAAAACTGGCCGGCGACAAACGGCGTGCACAGATCCTGTGCCTTGTCGGCCCCCCCGGCGTGGGGAAGACTTCTTTGGGAAAATCAATCGCTGAGGCTTTAAAACGTCCTTTTGTAACGTTTTCACTTGGAGGAATGCGTGACGAGGCCGAAATCCGGGGACACCGGAGAACCTATATCGGAGCTATGCCGGGACGCATTGTGCAGAAGCTCAAAGAGGCAAAATGCATGAACCCCGTGATGCTGCTCGATGAGGTTGATAAAATCGGTACGGATTTCAGAGGCGACCCGGCCAGTGCTCTGCTTGAAGTGCTTGACCCTGAGCAGAATTCGCATTTTACTGATCACTATCTTGAAGTGCCTGTAGATCTCAGCAAAGTGCTTTTTATCACAACGGCCAATGTTGAGGAAACAATTCCTGCCCCGCTTCTTGACCGCATGGATGTCATTGAGCTTTCCAGCTACCTGCCTGAAGAGAAATATCACATTGCCAGGGATTATCTGCTTCCGCGGATTTACCGCGAAAGCGGCCTGCCGCGGAGCAAGGTGAAAATTTCACCTGCAGCGCTGAGAACTGTTATTGCAGATTATACGCATGAAGCCGGGGTTCGCGAACTAGACCGCAAACTGACCTCTATGTT
>Ga0256404_1004517_pt1 | contig 26196 bp, 16 predicted proteins | sample RumenRJG_01DNA_FD_185990 | JGI IMG/M metagenome (GOLD analysis project Ga0256404, IMG submission 185990) | Bovine rumen microbial communities from Lethbridge, Alberta, Canada - RJG_01 | ecosystem: Host-associated > Mammals > Digestive system > Stomach > Rumen | place: Canada: Alberta | collected...
AATTAAGGATGTTTTTGAGCATCATTGCTTTGTTCCCCTAGACTCCCCTGTTTTGGAGCTTAGCGAGATCTTGCTTGCTAAGTCAGGCGGTGATATCGACAAAGAAATCTACAGATTTTCAAAAGGCTCGACAGATATGTGCATGAGATATGACTTCACTGTCCCTCTTGCAAGATATGTTGCTATGAATCAAAACACACTCGACTTCCCTTTCAAGAGATATCAGATTGGGAAAAACTATCGTGGTGAGCGTCCACAAAAAGGCAGATTTAGAGAGTTCTATCAATGTGACGCAGACGTTATCGGGAGCGAGTCACTTCCTCTTGTCTATGACGCAGAATGTATCGCACTTTATCCAGAATGTTTTAAAGCATTAGGTTTTGACATCATAGTTGAAATTTCTGACAGAAATATTTTGAACGGGATCATAGCTGACGTCAAACAAGAAGAAAAGACGAATGAAATTCTCACGCTTTTAGATAAAATTGACAAACTCGGAAGGGAAACTATCAAGGAGGAGCTTTCAACTCTTGGAATTCCTGAAAGCGACTGCGAAAAACTTCTCTTAGTCGCTGACAACAAGGGATCTATCGGGGATCTACTTTCAAAAATTGAAAATCTTTCTTCAAATGAGGTTTTTGTGAAAGGCCTAAACAACTTGAAGGAAATTGATGCTTACTTAAATGCCTTCGGAGTTAACCAAAACAACTATATCTACAACCTATCAATTATCCGCGGACATAACTACTACACTGGCACAGTGTTTGAAGTATTCCTCAAGGGACACAGAGATTTTGGAGCTCTTGGCGGCGGTGGAAGATATGAAAATCTTGCAGAATATTACACTGACAGAAAGCTCCCAGGCGTTGGAATGAGTATCGGTCTTTCAAGACTTTTTGACCTCTTTGTAAACAACGGGCTTCTCCCTGAGCCAAAGAAATCAATCACTGAAGTTTCAATCATTCCACTTGGGAACACTTTGAATAATTGTATCGCACTTGCAACCTCTCTTAGAAAAAATGATATTAAATCTGAGGTCGCCTGCGAAAACAGATCTTTCAAAAGCAAAATGAAGGACGCAAACAAAAGAGAAATCCCATATATAATCGTAGTCGGGGAAGATGAAGTTGCTTCTGGAAAGTATTCATTTAAAAATATGACTACTGGGGAGCAACAGAGCTTAACTCTTGAAGAAATTATTAATCAATTAAAAATTTAGATCTTGACATTTGATATGTTTTTGTTTATTATACTTTTGAAAGAGGTATTAAAAATGGAAAGCAAAAACGTGATAATCTTTAACGTAAAAGAAAATAACATGGCAGTTATTTTTCAAAAAGCTGGAGATAAAGACAAGAAATTGCCTGAGACACATGTAAAAACTTTGTTTAGAAAGAAAGACGGCGAATTTGAGATTAATGACTCAAGAAATTTCGCCACCGCCCTTGTAGGATTTCAGCTCCTAAGTATTGGTCGCGGTATTTACGCCGATAATTCATTTACCCAAATAATCAACATGAGAGAAAACACAATCTACAGATTCGTACACAGAGGAAAAAGTATTTCATTTTATCTAGAAGAAGTTGACAGAGTCAAGGATCATTTTGAAATTATTAGCACTAAACCCGTCGCAGCAGAGTATGCAGACATTACAGTTCCGGAAGAGAGTGCTAGAGAACTCGAAAATATTTTTAATAGCAGAGAAAAGCAATAAAATTATTGCTTTTTTTTTCGAAATATGCTATTATACTCTTGTTCGTAAGAAGAGCAGGATTAAAAAATATCTTTGATCAAGCTTTAGATGCCGAACTTAAATAAGAAATAGACTACATATTGTCGTATCTCTCAATCAAGGAATTATGACAGTAAAAAGAAAAAGATTTTTCTTGGATTTTGGCATTTTAAGGTTCCCAATCAAGTTATCTTATTGGGGTTCTTAAAAGGGCAAAAGGCTAAAAAATAATTTCTTTTTACGGTGCTAACTAGGCAAGCCCATAAGGGCGCGCCAGTATTCTATGCGTCGCTAGCTCAGCTGGATAGAGCGTTCGTCTACGGAACGAAAGGTCAGGGGTTCGAATCCCTTGCGACGCACCACATTACAAAAACTAGCCTTCGCTAGTTTTTTTTATTAGGAAAGTTTTGTGAGTTTCTTTGAAAAAGATAGCAAATCCCTTTATTTATTTATTAAATACGTATATAATAAATAGTATGGAGAAGAAGAACTTTCAGCTAAATTCAAAATTCATACCTTCTAGGGATCAACAAAACGCGATTAACAGTTTAACCGCGGGTTTAAACGATGGCATAAAAAATCAAGTTCTTCTCGGTGTTACTGGAAGCGGAAAAACTTTCACTATGGCAAACATTATTGCTAATCAAAATCGTCCGACTCTAGTTATCGCACATAACAAGACTCTTGCAGCTCAGCTTTGCAACGAGTTTAGAGAGTTCTTCCCTAATAACAGGGTCGAATACTTTGTTTCATACTATGATTACTACCAACCTGAAGCATACATAGTTTCAACGGATACATATATCGAAAAAGACATGTCAATCAATGACGAAATTGAGAAGCTTCGCAATGCAGCGACTGCATCCCTATTTGAACGCAGTGACACAATTATTGTCGCGTCCGTGTCATGTATTTATGGTCTAGGCGATCCAGAGGAATATAATGGTCTTCAAGTCAATGTTCGTGAAGGAGATGAAGTTAACAGAAATTCAATCATGCGTCGTCTTGTAGAAATTCAGTACACGCGAAGCGATTTAGATTTTAAGCGTAGTACTTTCCGTGTTAGGGGCGACTCGCTTGACGTCTTCCCAGCAAACAGCAGTGAGATTGCTGTGCGAATTGAATTTTTTGGGGACGAAATTGAATCTATTTATCAATTCAATCATTTGACAGGAGAAAAACTTGCGGAGCTTAAAGCTTACACCTTCTTCCCTGCTACTCACTATGCAATATCTCGTCCACGCTTACTTAACGCGATCAAACAGATCGAAGAGGACGAACAATACGAAGTTAAGAGATTTCAGCAAAACGAAAAATTTATCGAAGCTCAAAGATTGAAAGAAAGAGTAAATTATGACGTTGAAATGATGAAAGAAGTTGGATATTGCAGTGGCATTGAAAACTATTCCCGCTACTTTGACGGAAGGCAGCCTGGCGAAGCGCCATACACTCTTTTGGACTATTTCCCAAAGGGCTTTTTGACGCTTATTGATGAAAGTCACATGACTATTCCTCAAATTCGTGCGATGTATAACGGAGATCGTGCAAGAAAGGATGTTTTAATTCAGTATGGATTCCGACTTCAATCTGCATATGACAATAGACCTCTAAATTTTGAAGAATTTAAAGAAAAAGTTGGACAAACTATCTTTGTTTCTGCTACGCCAGGAAAATATGAGCTTGAAGTGTCTGGAAAAGTTACAGAACAGCTTATTCGACCAACAGGGCTTTTGGATCCTTCTATTGAAGTGCTAAAAACTCAGGGGCAAGTTCAAGTTTTGCTTGAAAGAATTAAGGAAACAATTGAAAAGAATGCAAGAGTGCTAGTGACAACCTTAACTAAGAAAATGGCGGAGGATCTAACAGTCTATCTTTCCGAACATGGAGTTAAAGCAAGATATCTCCACTCTGATATCGACACAATGGATAGAATTGATCTTTTAAATGATTTAAGAAGCGGAGAGTTTGACGTCCTTGTCGGGATCAATCTTCTTAGGGAAGGACTTGATCTTCCAGAAGTAATGCTTGTTGCAATTTTGGATGCGGACAAAGAAGGATTCCTTCGAAGCGAAGGTGCTTTGATTCAAACAATCGGGCGTGCTGCACGTAATAGCGAAGGGCATGTAATCATGTTCGCCGATAGAATTACTGACGCTATGAGACATGCGATTGATGAAACAAACAGACGTAGAAAGATCCAAGACGAATACAACAAAGAACACGGGATCATTCCAAAAACAATTATTAAAGAAGTTAAAAACACAATTGAAATAACTAAGAAAGCGAGAAATAATCTTTCAAAAGTCGATGCAGCGAAGGAAATTGAGCGTCTAAAAGGCCTTATGAAAGTGGCTTCAGCAAACCTTGATTTCGAGCTTGCAATTGAATATCGCGAAGAAATTAGTAAACTAAAAAAGAGGTTACAAAATGGAAAGTGATAAAATTATTATTAAAGGAGCACGCGAAAACAACTTAAAAAATGTCAATCTTGAGCTTCCAAGAAACAAGCTCATTGTTTTCACGGGCGTGAGTGGAAGCGGAAAGAGTACACTTGCATTTGATACAATTTTTGCAGAGGGTCAAAGAAGATATATGGACTCTCTTTCTTCTTATGCTCGTCAATTCCTTGGACAAAGCTCAAAGCCGGATGTTGACAGCATCGAAGGGCTCTCCCCTGCAATTTCTATTGATCAGAAATCGACTAATCACAATCCTCGCTCAACCGTTGGAACAATAACAGAGATTTATGACTACATGCGTCTTTTATACGCAAAGATAGGAAAACCTTTCTGTCCTCACTGTCACAAAGAAATTTCCACACAGACTGTTGATCAGATTATAGACAGACTCATGGAAACTCCCTTAGGCTCGAAGATTATGATAACAGCTCCAATTGTATCCGGAAAGAAGGGAACACATGCGGATATCCTTTCTGCCCTATCGAAAAAAGCCTATTCTAGAGTTATCATTGACGGCAAAATTCACAAGCTAGACGAAGAACTTCAGTTAGAAAAAAATCTTCGCCACTCTATATCCGTAATTGTCGACAGAATTACTATGAAAGAAGACAGCAAGGAAAGACTGTCAGATAGCGTTGAGCAAGGGCTAAAACTGAGCCAAGGAATTTTGAATGTTTATTATGATAACAATCGTCACGAAAAATTTTCAACAAGGCATTCTTGCCCTTCTTGTGGCTACTGTCTCGACGAAATAACTCCTAGACTATTCAGTTTCAACAGTCCTTTTGGTGCTTGTCCAAACTGTCTTGGACTCGGCTATACGATGGACATCGACGAAGATATTGTTTTAAAGAATAAACATCTTTCAATTAAAGGCGGAGCTTTCAAAGCTTTGGGCTGGACATATAACTTTGGTGGAATGACAAAGGGATATTTCGACGCTATAGCTAAAAAATATGATATTGATCTAGACACTCCAATAGAGAAACTTCCACCTGAAAAACTCAATATTTTCCTCTATGGAACGGGCAATGAAACACTAGATTTAAGCTATAAAGGTTCAAACGGAGGAGTAAAAACTTTAAGTGCACCTTTCGAGGGAATTATAAATAACCTTAAACGCCGTTTCAAAGAAACTGAGAGCGAATTCATGCGAAATGAGATTCAAAAACTTATGAAGAATCAAAAATGTAATCTTTGCCACGGAAAGAGATTAAAAGAGACCGCTTTGTCCGTTAAAGTTGTAGGACTTGACATTGCCGAGATGTGCGAAATGTCCGTTGAAAAACTATTAGGCTTGTTTAAAAATCTTAATATTAGTGATTATGACAAGAAGGTTTCAGGGTCAATTTTGAGAGAAATTATCTCTCGTCTATCCTTCCTTAAGGATGTCGGGCTTTCATATTTAACACTCTCACGTGAGGCGTCAACGCTAAGCGGTGGAGAAGCACAAAGAATTAGACTTGCCACGCAAATTGGAAGCGGGCTCACAGGCGTTTTATACATTCTCGATGAGCCAAGCATTGGGCTTCATCAAGTAGACAATGAAAAACTACTTAACACACTCTTCTCTCTTAGAAATCTTGGAAATACACTTATTGTCGTTGAACACGACGAGGAGACAATCCTATATGCCGACTACGTAGTTGACGTCGGAGTTTATGCTGGCGAACATGGTGGAGAGATTGTTGCAACTGGCACGCCTCAGGATATTATGAATTGTCCTAAATCGATAACAGGAAGATTCCTTTCAGGAAGGGAAAAAATTGAAATTCCTTCTAAGAGAAGAAAACCTACAGAGTTTTTAAAAATCTCAGGTTGCGAGGAAAACAATCTTAAGAAAATCGACGTGAAATTCCCAGTCGGATGCTTTACTTGTGTTACAGGTGTCAGCGGAAGCGGAAAGAGTTCACTTGTTTCAAGAACGCTCTATCCAACTCTTGCAAATTATCTAAATGGCACTTCGCATGAAGAAGGAAAACATGGAAAAGTCCAAGGACTTGGACTCTTCGATAAGGTTATTAATATTGACCAATCCCCTATCGGAAGAACGCCACGAAGCAATCCAGCAACCTACACAGGTGTGTTCACTCCTATTCGTGAACTTTTTGCATCAACGCAGGCAGCTAAAGTCAAGGGATACAACGCATCAAGATTTAGCTTTAACGTTCCGGGCGGGCGCTGCGAACGTTGCGAAGGAGACGGGATCAAACGAATTGAAATGTATTTCCTGCCAGATATTGAAGTTCCGTGCGAAGTATGTAATGGAAAGAGATATAATCAAGAAACACTTTCTGTGACATATAAAGGGAAAAATATCAGCGAAGTTTTGGATATGACCGTTGAAAATGCTCTCAAATTCTTCGAGAACATCCCTTCAATTCGAACAAAACTTCAAGCACTCTACGATGTTGGACTTGGATATATTAGACTTGGACAATCTTCAACAACGCTTAGCGGAGGAGAAGCTCAAAGAGTTAAACTTGCGACCGAGCTTGCAAAACGTAACACAGGCAAGACGCTATATATCCTCGATGAGCCAACAACTGGACTTCACATGTATGATGTTAAAAAGCTCATTACAATTCTTCAGAAGTTTGTTGAAAAAGGAAACTCAGTCGTTGTGATTGAGCACAATCTTGACGTTATCAAAGTTGCCGACTACATCATTGACCTAGGACCTGAAGGTGGTGACGGTGGCGGACAAATTGTCGCACAAGGCACTCCTGAAAAAGTTGCTAAATGCGAATCAAGTTACACAGGAATTTATTTAAAAAAGATTTTATCAAAGGAAAGAGATGAACGAAAAAATTAGGCAAAAAGTAAAAGACCTCCCCCGCTCAAGCGGCGTTTACATCATGAAAAACGACAAGGGAGAAATAATCTATGTGGGAAAAGCAAAAGTTCTTAAGAATCGCGTTTCCCAGTATTTTCAAAACTCTCAAAAGCAAATTAAAGTTCAAACAATGGTCGATAATATAGCAGATTTTGAATATATTATCACTCCGTCTGAGCTTGATGCTTTTATTCTAGAAAACACCCTAATCAAAAAACATCAGCCTTTCTTCAATATCCTTTTAAAGGACGGAAAGCAATATCCATATATCAAAGTTAATCCCCATGACGCCTATCCAAAATTCTCAGTTGTGAGAAAGGTCAAGCATGACGGGGCAAAATACTTTGGGCCATATTTTGGAAGGCTCAACGCCTATGAGCTTTTAGAGACAATCCGCTCAGCTTTCCCTCTTCGAAACTGCAACAAATCTTTCACAGTGAAGAAGAAGGATCGTCCCTGTCTAAACTACTCGCTTGGACTTTGCAGTGCGCCCTGCTGCGGACTTATCTCACAGGAAGACTACAAAATTCTTGTTGGAAAAGCTATGCAATTCCTAAATGGAAATGAAAAGGAAATTAAAGAAATATTAAAAGAAAAAATGGAAAAGGCAAGCGAGAGCGAAAACTTTGAGCTTGCGATAACCCTTCGTGACAGGATCGCAATGATAAATGAGCTTGCGAACAAAACTATCGTCGATCTTGCGAAGAATGAAGAAATTGACATATTCTGCGTTGAAAGTGACGGAAACTTTGCCGCTCTCAATACTACAATTATTCGAACAGGCAAAATTCTTTCCAGTCAGAACACGAATTTTACAGACGGTCTTCCTTCTCTTGAGGAAAGTCTTGCGTCATATATCCTACAATACTATTCAAATAAGCTTGTTCCAAAGACAATTTTAACAAACATTCCACTAGATTTTGAGCTTGTTTCAAATGCTCTTTCTATGTTAAAAGGGTCTAACGTCGAAGTCGTTATTCCTCAAAAAGGAATTAAGAAAAAGCTTGTTGATATGTCGCTTAAAAATGCGAACAACACTCTTCAAAAAGAAATTTCAAAGGGCGGAGATGAAATCTTTATTGAAATGGTGAAAGATCTAAAGTTTGCTCTTGGGCTTAAAAAACTTCCAAACAGAATGGAGTGTTACGATATCTCTCATATTTCTGGAACAAACAAAGTGGGTTCAATGGTCGTATTTTCGTTTGGGAAACCACTTAAGAGTGATTACAGAAAGTTCAAAATCAAAACAATTGAGGGAAACAACGACTTTGCATGTCTTCAAGAAGTTTTAAGAAGGCGAAGTGCTGAATTTGACAAACAAAAAGACTTGTCTTTCAAGAAAGAGCCTGACCTTCTTGTCATTGACGGGGGAAAAGGTCAACTTTCATCAGTTGTCGAAGAACTTGAAAAGACATCTTTCAAAGATGTTCCAATAATCTCTCTTGCAAAACGATTTGAAGAGGTCTATGTCCCACATTCAAAAGCTCCAATTCTTCTTCCCGAGGGTTCACTCCCTCTTCGTCTTTTGCAAAATATTCGAGATGAAGCCCATAGATTTGCGATAACTTTCCACCGCTCCCTCAGAAGCAAAACGATGATAGAAGAATAAAAAAACTAAAACAAAATGAAGAGAACCCCATTTTTGCGGTGCAAAAAATGGGGTTCTCTTTACTTCACGCTAGTTTTTATTTAAGTTTTATTATCGACACACTCACCATTGGGACAGCAAAATATGATTGAGAAATTGTTTTTACTACATTACATCCGTTGATATAGATGCTCTTTTGCTGGGTGTTGACGAGTTCATATGCCGTGGCTAAGTCAGTAACAACAAACATTCCCTGACCAATTGTAGTTATTGCACATTCATTGTAAGATAGAGATGTGGCTCCCACCAAGATCTTTTCGCTTTCTACTTCCCTAAAAGCGATTGAAACAAAATCTGTTTCTGGGTTGAAATCAGCTCCCGAATGTTTTGTATATGCGTTAGTTGTAAATGAAATATAGTAAACGCCCGTTTTATTGAACTGAATAGTCATGTCTTGACTATCAAGCGTAATCATTCCACCATTATCAAGCTCTAATCTCATAAGAGGAAGACGTGTATTTGAAGGAATTTCTTTTCCTTCAACAGGAAAAGTTGTTGGATCATCATTATAGGAAAGAATAAAAGCACTGTTTGTTTCAACCTCTCCCTTGTCCCCCTTTTCTCCTGGCTCACCTTTCTCCCCTTTTTCACCTGCTACCCCCGGCATCCCCCTCGGAATAACGAAATCTAAGTAATGTGCATCCTCTTCATATCGGTCAATTACACTTGCAGGCTGGTCATATTCCTCAGCAAAAGCACAGCCCGCTTTTATCTTTTCACTGACTCCGTCAGCACCTTTTGGAATATAAAAATCGAGAAGATTTCTTCCCTCTTCATACTTAGCCTCAACTCGAGCTGGGAGACCTGCCTCAATCGTTGTTGTTGATTTAACAGCAAACTCTCCACCAGTTGCGCCGGTTGGGCCTGTCGGTCCTGTAATACCTAACGGTTTTGGAATGCATAGTCCTGTTGGATAAAGGTTTTGGCAAAAGCTGTTTTTATTTTCACACCAACAATTTTTCTTGTTCATGTTTTCCTCCTAAAATCTCTTTCTCTTTCATTATATTTTCTTCTTCCTCGCTTTGTGATTTTTTTTAGAGATCACAATCTTTTACTTCTTTACATACTATGAAATTAGGCAATGAAGCCGTTTTATGAATGAGGAGAGAAATATGTTAAAAATCATAAACCAATCAGAAGCAACTTCAAAATACCAATTGCCTGACAGTACAGAAAAAGAGTTTTCTGCAAAAAGTAATGAAGCGACGATACTCTATATGACCGATGCTTTCAAAAAAGTTAGATCAACCGCTAAAACTTTTGGCGAGCCTAATGAGGAAATCGAACAGACTCTTGTTTTGACCAACCAAACAGAATACGATATTACAGATGTAACAATTCAGGAAACAATTGGCGTAGGCGTAACATTCAAGGAAGGCTCAGTAACTGTCGACAATACTCCTTATGTTGACTTTAATGTCGCAAATGGATATCTTCTTCCAAACGGAGTTCCTGCAAATTCTACCGTTACTATCAAGTATATGGTGAAGATTGCAACAGAGATTACAACTCAAACTTCTGATCTCGACACTTTGATAACATACACTATCAATGAGGCCGACAACCTTAAAGAACACGCTAACAAGATTACGATCAACCTTAGTGCTAACATGCTTACTATTAAGAAAGAATCTGATAAAAGTGCTGTTATTTCTGGCCAAAAAATTATATTTCAAAATGTCATTGAAAATGAGGGAAATTTCAGAAATACTCAAATTTTGTTCAAAGATCCTATGCCAGAGGGAGCATCTTTTGTCGCTGGTAGCGTGAAGATCGACAATGTAGAAAAAACAGACTATGATCCTACTGTGGGATTTTCAATCGATGATCTTGAACCAGGAGGAAAAGTTACAATCACATTTGAGGTTACAGTAAATTAAATGCAAAGAGAAATAAAATTTCAATCTTTTTTAAGCTGTAAAGTCGGAGACACTCCCTTCAATTTTTCAAGTAACGAAGTGGTCGTATCTGTTCAAAGTGTAGAAAAACCGGTCATATATCCTTATACACCTCCTCAAAAACTTGTTTTTGAAGATAATTTTAAGTGTAAAATCAAAAAGACTAGCAACTGCTCTCGCTATCTTTGTTGTTTCTGCTTATTCAAACTGCTAAAATAAGGAATTTTATTTCTAACAAAAAAAGGAAAATCTAATCAATTTTCCTGCTACATACTCTCCAAAAAAAAGAAGACCAAAAAGGTCTTTTTTAATTTGATATAAATTTCAAGACTTCTATTGGCACATCCTTGTTAGTTTGAAAAATGTAATTTAAATATCTCTCAGTAATTGGATGATTCAAGAAATCGCTTCCAAGTTCAACAGTCATTGACGGAACATCATATTTTTGTGCGATATAGTCAGACAGTCCTCCTGTGCTATTTACACTCTTTATTGGAATATATCCATTAAACGAGGAAATTAATTTTACAATTTTTTCTTCTTTCTTAAGCTGCTCCTTGCTCTTTTCAAATCCATAATAGATAACCTCGCCCTTGGAGTGAAAAGCAATATTTAAATCAATCTTTGTTTCCTTTAAAAAGTTAATAATATTAATATTTTCAATTTCTGAGTTTGGATAATATCCTATAAAATTCTCGCGTCCAAGTTTTTTTCGATTATTCTTTCCCTCTCCCCACTTGGCGTCAAAATTTACATTTAAATCTACTGCGTTCCCATTTGCCTTCCAGAGACTAAAATTTTCACTCCCGTTTAAATCTATTAAAAATCTTCTAAGCTTTTCGTCAGCGATAAAATCTGTACTTTCTAAAACAAGTCTTACTCCGTCAGGATTGATGAGAGGAAGAATGTATATTCCTCCACTTAGTTCTCTGTTACTTAAATATTCAATTTCCTTAATTAAAAACAAAGATGAGATATATTCTCTTGCGTGTATGCCTCCAGAAAGAAAAATCTGCTTCCCGCTATATTCTCCAACATGGAAAACGTATATTTCTTCTCCGAATAAGCTTTTGCCAATTAATTTAAAATCTACTTTATTTTTTAAATCTCTTATTTTATTAATTAATTCATTATATTGCATATATTTTTATATGCAAATTAAATATTTTTTGCATTATTTTTAATTAATAATTCTTTTTTAAATTATTTTTAATTAAAAAAACCGCTATATGCGCGGTTTTCTATATTATTAAATTATTTATTAAATTTAATATTTATTGATGCAATTTTGCTGTTTTCATCAATTTTTACTTTATCTGAAATTTCAATTCCGCCAATAACAAGAATTTCATTTCCAGAAGCTAAAACAGGAATATAATCTCTAATTCTTTGAGGAATTTTTTTATCGATAAAATAGCTCTTTAATTTCTTTGTTCCACCACCAAACTTTGTGAATACATCTCCATCTTCTCTATATCTCCAAATTGTATCAGCCGGAACTTTGTCGATATCGATAAACAAGAAGTTTGGCTTGCTTTCATAGGTCTTAACTTTCTTTGTTATAATTTTTCCGATGTTTTCAAGTTCTATTTCTCCAATTCCAAATGGAACTCTGAGCTCTGGTCTGTTTTTTAATTTATTTACAAGTGTGAGATAATTATATTCTCTAACAGCAACTACTTCAAAAGGAAGTTGTACTCTACTTCCGTTTTCTCCGTTTTTAGCAAGGTCTGTTATCATTTCGATATGTTTTTTCTCGAAATCTTTCTGTATTCCAACTCTTTTAAAAATTTTAATTAATAATCTATTTAAAACAGATGTTGGATAAGTAAAATATGTAAGTGGAATTTTTGCAATTTCATCGTCATAGATGACGTCACTGTCTTGCACATAGTTATTTATGAAATCATCGTCTTCGCTCACAGTTCTTCCAAAAGATACAATTCCTGATTCAGCACCTGGCCAGCGCTCACAAATCTGAGGAAGGATAACATTTCTGAGGAAATTTCTGTTGTATCCGTTGTCAAAATTTGAATTGTCTTGCACATAATCAATGTTATTATCAAGCACGTAGTTCATAATTTCTTTTTTGGATACATTCAGCATAGGACGAATGTAAATCCCGTCTCTAATAGGTTCCATTCCTCTTGCTCCAGCAATTCCTGAACCTCTAAAAATATGCATTAGAATTGTTTCAGCTTGGTCGCTTTCATGATGTGCAAGAGCGATCTTATCAACTACTCCCCTTTGAATTAGTGATTTGAAGATGTCATATCTTCCCTCACGTGCAGCTGTTTCAATGCTTTCATTCTTTTCTTTGGCGATTTTTGGGGAATTAATCTTGAATTTATATGCTCTAACGCCAAGTTCACGGCATTTTGTCATCACAAATTCTTCCTCATCCCTGCTCTCTTCTCTAATTCCGTGATTAATGTGAATTGCAACTACTTCAAAGTCCAATTCTTCCTGTACTCCTGCTAGATAATGCAACAAAGCCATGGAATCACTTCCACCACTCACTCCAACTCCGATTACTTCGCCCGGATTAATTAATTTTTTCTCTTTAATAAACTCTTTTATCTTTTCCATAATTTTATTATACAACTATTTTCTTAAGTTTTGCAATAGCAAACATTAATTTTTTGTACTTTCTCCTATTTTTTATATTTTTCTAAAAATTCTTTAACTTTTTGCTCATACTCTGACGTTGCATAGATATATGATCCTGCATGCGGAGCATCATTTATCAGTAAAATTTCCTTTTTGTCCGACTTTTCGTCGTAGTTCATAAGCGTATTGTAATATGGCACCATTTTATCCTTCTTCCCATGGATAAATAAAATTGGAACTTCCGTTTTCTTTAACATCTCTGGAATTTTGTAATTCGAAAATCTTATTCCTGTAAAGACAAGTAGCCAAAATTTCACAAACCATATTGTTGGATATAGCGGCAAATGCAGCACATTTATTAAGTATTTAACTTGCTCGTCAGGGCAAGCATATCCACAATCTGCAATGATATATCTTACGTTTGATTGTACTTTGCTGCTTGCCATAAGGACTGTTGAAGCGCCCATTGACACACCGACAAGAAGAATTTCCTGCGGTTCAAACTTTTTATTAATAAAATCCACCCATTTTAAACAGTCGTTTTGTTCTCTTATTCCAAATGTAATAAGTTTTCCCCTGCTTTTGCCGTGCGCTCTTTGACTAACTAGACAAATGTTGTATCCCAGTTTTTGATAAAATGGAATCATAGGGCTAAACTCATTCCTTGCCGAACCCCTGTATCCATGAAAGAATATAGCTGTTTTATTCGCCCCTTCTGTTTTTAGATATAGCGCATGCAATTTCAACTTTCCAACTTTCATTTCAAGATTTTCAAATGGCTGATTATCAAACCACTCAAAAGCTTTTTTCATTCTTTCTTTATCATTTCTATACTCTGAAAGTTTAAATTCAATAGGTCTGTTGAAATCAATCTCCGCGCCTCTAAAAAACACAAGACAATAGCAAACAAGCGAAGTAATCAGCGTCAAAAACAGAACACTTGCAATTATTATTAGCATTATCAACCACGGTGACATTCGAACCTCCACTACTACAAATGATACATGTTTATCAAAAAAATATCAAGGAAATTAATAAGTTTGATAAAAAAACGTTTTAATTAAAAAAAGGATAGCTTTTTCACTATCCTCTTTCAATGTAATATGACAGCAGAAATCTTTAAGCTAGCGCGCGTTTGAAAACGCTTGCTTCACCGCACCGCACAAATCAATTCTTTTTCAGTATTTTCTCTGTTTCAGAACCACCAATGAGGAACCTCTATCGGGAACCTGAAACAAAGAAACTACAAGAAAAATCTCTTGATTTCTGCTACCATATCTCTGCGAATGATTTTTATAAAAACTCATATAAAAAATTTTAGATAAAAATTGAGTGAGTCACGAGACTCGCTGTTCATTTCAGGCAGGAGTTTATAAGTACGTAAATGACTGTCTAAAATGGACAGCAGAAACAATGTGAATCGCTTAATTTTTTATCTAAAATCAGGCTCGGCGGTCGGCTAAAGGCAGGCGCGTATTGACATACGTAACTGTCTGGGCTGGGTGCCAGAAACAAAGCTCTGCAAGAATTTTATAATTTTTACTAAACAAAAAAAGCGAGCAGGACAAGGCTCGCCGTTTATCCCAGGCAGGAGTTTACAACCCCGTAAATGACTGTCTGAGATAGACGGCAGTTAACGCAGTCATGCGACGTTCGAAAATATATGTTTTTTATACTAAACAAAAAAAGCGAGAAATGCGAGGCTCGAGGATGATATAATTTGTATTAATAAAAAAAAGAAAGCAGAGCGAGGCTCGGCAGTCAGTACAGGCAGGCGCGTATTGACATACGTAACTGTCTGGGCTGGGTGCCAGAAACAATGCTCTGCAAACTTTTTTTTATTAATACATTAGGGAGCCAACAGTTCGTGGATACAACTCTACATCTCGAATGTTTGCTATCCCTGTTAAATACATAACCATACGCTCAAAGCCTAGGCCGAAACCTGAGTGAATGTTTGTGCCATAACGACGTAAATCTGTGTAATATTTGTATTCTTCTACTTTCATACCAAGTTCGTTCATACGTGCGACAAGCTTATCGTAACGCTCTTCACGTTGAGAGCCCCCGCAAAGTTCACCTATTCCTGGGACAAGAAGGTCGACAGCTGCAACAGTTTTTCCATCGTCATTTTGACGCATGTAGAAAGCTTTGATTTCTGTTGGATAGTTCATAAGGAAAACAGGTTTTTTGTAAACTTGCTCTGTTAGATATCTCTCATGTTCAGATTGAAGGTCTACACCCCAATAAACAGGGAATTCAAATCTATCTTTGACTTTTTCAAGAATTTTGATTGCGTCTGAGTAATCCAAACGAACAAAATCGTTATCTTTGACGTTTTTCAATCTTTCAATTAATCCTTTGTCAACAATGCTATTTAAGAAAAGAAGCTCGTCTGGGCAATGGTCGAAAATGTAGTTGATGATGTATTTAACCATTTCTTCTTCGATATCCATTAAACCATCAAGGTCACAGAAGCAAATTTCTGGCTCCATCATCCAAAATTCTGCAGCATGCCTTGTTGTATTTGAGTTTTCAGCTCTGAATGTTGGACCAAAAGTGTATGTTTTTCCAAATGCGTGTGTAATTGGTTCTTCATGAAGCTGTCCTGACACTGTCATTGCAACTTTTCTGCCAAAAAAATCTTTTGAATAATCAACTTTTCCCTCTTTTGCTACTCTATCAAGGTCAAGGGTCGTTACTTGGAACATCTGTCCTGCACCTTCGCAGTCGGAAGATGTGATAATAGGTGTGTTTAAGTAAACAAAGTTTCTATCTTGGAAAAACTGATGAATTGCAAAAGCGGCTGAAGATCTAATCTTAAAAACAGCATTAAAAAGGTTTCCCCTTGCTCTAATAGTAGGGATTGATCTCAAAAATTCAACTGTATGCCCCTTCTTTTGAAGAGGATAATCTGTTGCAGACTCGCCTAAAACAACAACTTCGTCAGCATTAACTTCAAAAGGTTGTTTTGCGTTTGGTGTAACTATCAATTTGCCTTTAACTTCGAAGGAAGTGCCAACGTTTTGTTTAACAATTTCTTCGTAGTTTGCTAGTTTTTCGCGTTCTACAACAATCTGACAAGACTTAAAGTTTCCGTCGTTTAATTCAATAAAACCGATGTTCTTTGAATCACGAACTGTTCTTGCCCAACCACATAACGTGATTGTTTTTTTGTCGTAGTCTTTATATTTTTTATAAAGATCTCTAATCTCTATTCTTTTCATTTTAACTCTCCTTTAAGGGTTTAATCTTGTTGGTCCTCTGAAGATATACATTGCTTCTTTGATTGTTGGAATGTCTAAGAGCAACATCAATAATCTATCTAACCCTAAACCAAATCCGCCATGTGGAGGACATCCATTTTTGAAGAAGTTGATATAGTCTTGCATTGGAGTTGTATCAATTCCTCTATCTTCAATCTGCTTTTTAAGTACGGCAGGTCTATGTTCTCTTTGTGCCCCTGAAGTAATTTCTACATCTTTGAAATACAAGTCATATGACTTTGAATAAGCAGGCTCATCTTCTTTAGCCATTGTATAGAAAGCTCTAACAGCTGTTGGATATTCTGTTACAAAGAAGAATTGATGTCCATTCTTTTCTTCCATATACTTGCAAAGAGCAACTTCTTCCTCTGTATTAAAGTCTTCTCCGTCTTTGATATTAAATCCTAACTCTCTTAAAACTTTGTATGCATCTTTCATATTAATTCTTGGGAATGGAAGTGTTGGAACAACAATATCTACTCCAAGAAGTTCTTTAACTTTTGCCCCATGTTTTTTGTAAACTTCTCCAATAGCGTAAGCTAAGATTTGTTCTTCAATCTTCATAACGTCTTCTTGTGAATTTACATAACTAAGTTCAACGTCGAATCCACTAAATTCCGTTGCGTGTTTCTTTGTGAAAGACTTTTCAGCTCTGTAAACAGGTGTATTAATAAATACCCTCTCAAAACCTGCAGCCATAGCCATTTGTTTATAGAATTGTGGGCTTTGAATTAAATATGCTTTTCCATCAAAATATTTAACCTCAAAAACATCTGCTCCACCTTCGCTGGATGCACCAATTAAAGTAGGTGTGTGAATTTCCATAAAGTCGTGATCTATACACCATTGACGCATAGCTTGATTTAACGTTGTTTCTACTTGGAAGATAAGCGCTTGTTTTGGTGAACGAAGGTCGATCCAACGATAGTCTAATCTTTGGTCAATTGAGCTTTCTGGTCCAATAGGGAATGGCTCAGCGTGGCTTGTAATTTCAACTGACTCAGGAATTATTTCAATTCCGCCAAGTTTAACAAAGTCATTTTTAACAGCTTGTCCTACAATTTTTACTGTGGACTCCAAGCTTGCCCCTGAAAAAACTTCTGCAATTTCAGGAAGTTCATTTTTAACAACTGTAACCTGTATTTTTCCAGATAAATCACGGATAACTACAAACTGCATACTTTTCTTATCTCTTAAATTTTCAATCCAACCTTGTATTTCTACTTTTCCCGGTTTTACTTCTGATATTTTCATACTCTTCTCCTTTTTCTCTAACATTTTTTGTGTTATGCATTAAAAAACGCCCGAACACAAATTAATGTGTTAGGACGATGATTCGCGGTGCCACCTAACTTAACAGTTTTCACTGTTCTCTCATTTTAGCTGTTACGGGCTATCCCGGTTCCCTTTATTAAGTATATATATTATATATATTATATATTTCATATTTAATACCGTTCAAAGGAACAGCTCCAAAGTGTCTTTCATATAAGTTTCACTAATAAGTTCGCACTAGCCTTATCTCACTGTAAGTAAATTAAATATACTACTTTTCTTTATCAACGCTGATACCAAATTATAACTTTGATGAAAATAAATGTCAAGCATTTTTATTTTTTATTTAAATTTATTCTCTACGAAACTATATTTCCGTTCTTAATATTAAATACTTTGCAATTTTCGATCTTATAATCAAAATCCGTACATGTGATGAAAGTTTGAGTTCTCTTTGTAAATTTTAGCAGTCTATTTCTTCTTTCAACGTCAAGTTCGCTAAACACATCATCTAAAAGAAGAATTGGATATTCACCTGTTCTTTCTTTTATAATCTCAAGTTCAGCAAGCTTAAGTGACAGAGCAACTGTTCTTTGCTGTCCTTGTGAGCCAAAATTTTTAACTTCAATTCCATTAAGATAGATATCTATATCATCTCTATGTGGGCCGATAGTTGTATATCCAAGTTTATAATCTTTGTCGAGATTTTTTTGTAGGTGCTTAAGCATAACCTCTTTAAAATCTCCCTTTCCTGGATCAAATCCTTTATATTTTATTTCAAGTTTTTCCTTTCCATTTGATATATATGAGTGAGCCATTTCAGCAAAAGGAGCAATTTCGTTTATAAATTTTTCTCGTTCTTTCGATATTTTTTCTGCAATTTCGACAAGAGATCTATCCCAAATATCGATCATATTGTGCAAAACGTCAATATCTTTAGTTGTTTTTAGTAATTTATTTCGATTTGCAAGAATTTTTTCATATCTTCCAAGTAAATAAAAATATCTTTTATTTGTTTGAGAAATATCAATATTCATAAATCTTCTGCGTTCTTCTGGGCTATCTTTTATTAATCTAAGTTCATCTGGAGAGAAAAATACGATTGGAAGCTCCCCTAAAATCTCTCCTGTTCTTTTAATTGAAATCCCGTCAATTTTAATTATTTTTTTAATTTCACTGTTAAAAATCAACTCTATTGTGGATTTTCTATATTTTTTTTGAATTTCAATTTGAATTTTTGCTTCAGTCTTTCCCCACTTTATAACTTCTTTATCTTTAACTTGTCTAAAGCTTTTGCCGATACCACAAAAATATATAGTCTCTAAAAGATTAGTTTTTCCCTGAGCATTCTTTCCAAGAAAAACATTTATCCCTTCGCCTATATCTAAATTCAAGTCGTCGTAGTTTCTAAAATTTCTTATTTTTATGTTCGTTATCTGCATATTTAAATTGTATCACAAAAAAGCAAATTTTACAAACATCTACAGTTGACTTTTTGCCTTTTTATCGATATAATATATTCAATGGAAATAATAGGCCTCGGAGGTTGAGATGAAAGAATTGGAAGATTTATGGAAAATCATTTTGGAAAAGTTGGAACTCTCTGTTTCAAACGTATCCTTTGTTATGTGGATTAAACCTTTAAAGATTATTGATTACACAGATGATAAAACTCTCGTTCTGTCAACAAAATCAACTTTTGCTAAAAATCAACTTTTAAGAGGTTACTTTGACAAAATTAAAAATGTTGTAAAGGAAGTTTTTGGAGAAGAAATTGAAATTGAGATTTTGGATCCACAAGAAGAGGAATCTTATCTTAAAAACAACAAACCTAAAACAAAAGTTAATGATACAGAAGAACAAAAGAATCCGTTTGATCCAGAATTTACATTCGATAACTTCGTTGTTGGAAAATGTAATCAATATGTTTATGCCGCTGCAAGAGCCGTTGCAGAAAATCCTGGAAGAAAAATCAATCCTCTTTTCATCTATGGAGGAGTTGGTCTTGGTAAAACTCACTTACTTCACTCTATAGGAAATTACATAAGGGAATACAAACCTAATCTTAAAATCAAATATGTTACATGCGAACAATTTACTAATGACTATATCGAAAGTCTAAGCACATCCGCAAAAATGAAGACAAATTCTGAATTTAGAAGCAAATACAGAAACCTCGATGTGCTTATGGTCGATGATATTCAATTTATTGCTAAAAAGACAAGTACTCAAGAAGAATTTTTCCATACGTTCAATGAATTACAACAAAATGGAAAACAAATCATCATATCTTCAGATAGACCTCCAAAAGAGATTGAAACTCTTGAAGATAGACTTCGCTCTCGTTTCACAATGGGCTTAATTCAAGATTTACAATGCCCTGATCTTGAAACAAGAATTGCTATTCTAAGAAAAAAATGTCAGCTCGAAAAATACTCTGTTGATGACGAAGCTATTAACTACATAGCAGAACGTGTTGATTCAGATATTCGTGAACTTAAAGGAATGTTATTCAAAGCTTATTCTCTTTCAAGCTTACTTGGAAAGAAGACTGTCGATATTTTTGACGCTAGAGAATCATTTAGCGACAAGTATGAAGAGAAAAACGAAGGAGGTTCTTCAGCTGAACAAATCATTGAAGCTGTCTGCAACTACTTCAACATCTCAAAAAATGATATTACTGGAAAGAAAAAGAACAAAGAAATCGTTGAACCAAGAATGATTGCTATCTATCTAATTAACGAAATGCTTGAAATGCCTCTTGTTTCAATTGGAAAGCTCTTCGGCGGACGTGACCACACAACTATCATGCACGCAAGAGATAAGATTGGAACAGAAGTTAAGTCTAATAAAAAGACACAAACAATCATAAACGAAATCAAAAAAGTGTTGAAAAGTGCATAACATTTTTTAACTATACACAAATTAATCCACAAAAATCCACACTAGATATAGTGCTTAAAATAGGATTTTTGTGGTTTTTTATTTCATATATTGTACCTGTCAAAACTTGTCCACAATTCCACCACAGCCTAATAATATTAATATTAAATTTATTAAATTAAAAATATAAAAAAAATAGCGTGCATGCACATATTTTTTAGATAAAATTTAATCGAAGAATATAAGCTCTGAAAGTGGAGAAATCCTCGTTTTTCTAAGACCTCTAGTTATATTAATATAATAATTTTTATTAATATAAATTTATATTTTTTTTTAACAAACTTTAATCGAAGAAATATATTATTTTTTTGAACAAAATTTATTCAAAAAATACTTGTTTTTTTAGAATAGTTTTATTTAAATAAATATAGCGTAATCCTCTTTTTGATTAAATTTAATTTTTCACTCTATTCTTCTAAATTTATTTTTTATTTCTTTGCTTATATATTTATATATAAATAAAAAGAGTGAGATTTGTCTTGTCAAGCTGAGAAATAAAAAAAGGAAGATAGAATTATTTCATGATGACATATATTACTCAACTTCTTAATTTTAGGATGTATGGCATAATGTGGATAACTCACGAAATTTGTGGATAACTTGACGAAGTATTTTTCTAATTTGCTTGAAAAATGTCTTTCTTTGTGTTAAAATGAAACCATAAGAAAAAGGAGATGAAAGATATGTTAGTTGTATGTCAAGGGATTGAACTTTCAGAAGCTTTTTTAAGAGTTAGTAAGGCAATTTCAAATAAAATAGCAAACCCTATTTTAGAAGGAATAAAAATTTCAGCCGAAGATAATATATTAACTCTCAGCGCTACAGATACTGAATTGTCCATTGAAAAGAAGATTAAAGCAGATGTTAAAGTTGAAGGGGAAACAGTTGTTCCTGGAAAATTTATTACAGAGTTCGTTAAGAAACTTGCAAGCACAGAAATTGAGCTTGAAGTTAACGATAAAAATCAACTTTTGATTAGATATGACGGAAACGAAAGTATCATTCAATGCTACAATCCTGCTGAATATCCAGGATTTAGAAAACTTAAAACAGATGAATACTTTGGAATTACTCAAAGAGATTTTAAAAACCTCGTTTCAAAAAGTATTTTCTCAGTTGCTTTAGATGATTCTAGACCAGTACTTAAAGGCGTTTTGTTTGACATCAACAACAATAACATTATTTCAGTTGCTTTGGATGGATATAGACTTGCTAAAGTTAACAAAAAGATCATTTCAAACATCACAAAATCAATTGTTATTCCTCAAAGAAGCTTAAACGAAGTAAGTAAAATGTTGGAAGACTCAGACGAAATAATTAACGTTTACATTGATAACAATGCGATTATGATTGATAATGGCGACACAAAAATCATTTCAAGATTATTGGAAGGAGATTTCATCAATTACAAGCAAATCATTCCAGCAAACTATGAAACATTTGTAATCGTTAACAAAAATCAATTAGAAGATGCTTTGGAAAGAGTTTCTCTTTTAACAAAAGTAGGTCAAAACAATTTTGTTAAGTTTGAAATCACTGAAAACAATGTTTACTTAACATCAAATTCAGAAATTGGTAACATCAAGGAAAATATCACAGCTACAACAAGTGGAAAAGATATCGCAATCGCCTTCAATCCAAGATTCTTGCTTGAAGCTTTGCGAGTAAACTCTAACGAATTTGTTAAGATGTGTTTTAATAAATCAATCAACCCATGTGTTATAGTTCCAACTGAGGGAGATGAGTTTTTGTATTTGATACTCCCTGTCCGCATGGTCTGAAATAAAAAAAACGTCGAACTGCTGCGTTTACTGAGGACCAACCGAGATGGTTACATAGGTAACTATGCGCCCACCTCGGTTGAACCTCGAGCCTAGCATTTCTCGTTTTTTTTATTTCAGAAATTTCTTCGCTTGCAGCTGTACCACCAATGAGGAACCTCTATTGGGAACCTGAAACAAAGAAACTACAAGAAAAATCTCTTGATTTCTGCTGTCATAATTCTACGAAAAAGGATAATCTGAGTATTATTCTTTTTTTTGTTGCTTTTTATCAAAGTTAATTATGTTTTATGTTTTGTTTCAGATAATACATAGGTCACTATGCGCCTGCCGCAACTGACTGCAGAGCCTCGCTCTGCTTTCTTTTTTTTAATTGTCGGAAAGGAAAATCCGCCCTCGTTTATAATATCACTATGCGCCTGCCTTGTTACTCACTCGATTTTTTGTATAAAATTTTTTTATATGTGTTTTTTATGAAAGAATCACTTATAGAGTTATAATTCTGCGAAGCAAGAATGGGGGGCGAGCTTTTTTAACTTTTCTTTTAATTCTGTTGATATTTTTTTTATAAAATTGTATTATCTATATGAACGGAGGTTGAAATGACGGATATTGAAATTGCGAAGAGTGTGAAAACTCAGCCTATTGGAAAAATTGCGAAGAAACTTGGACTTAAAAATAAAGATTTATTATTCTATGGAAATAATTGTGCGAAGATTTGCAAGAAAGTTAAAGAAAAAGAAGCGAAGCTTATACTTGTTACATCTATAAATCCAACTAAAGCAGGAGAAGGAAAAACGACTGTTTCTATTGGTCTTGCAGATGCGCTAAGTAGACTTGGAAAGAAAGTTTGCCTCGCGCTTAGAGAGCCTTCACTTGGCCCAGTTTTTGGGATAAAAGGTGGGGCTACTGGTGGCGGCTATGCGCAAGTTGTTCCAATGGAAGATATCAACTTGCACTTCACCGGTGATTTCCATGCAATTACAGCTGCAAATAACCTACTTTCAGCCATGATTGACAATCATATTTTCCAAGGGAATGAGCTTGACATTGATCCCGAAAAAATATTCTTTCATCGTTGCCTAGATTTAAACGATCGTGCGCTTAGAAATATCACTTTGAACTGCGGAAAATATTCCCGCCACGAAGAATTTACAATAACAGCTGCAAGCGAAGTTATGGCTATTCTTTGTCTTGCTGAAAATTTAAATGAATTAAAGAAAATGTGTGGAAATATTCTTGTAGCTTTGAATAGAAAGGGAAAACCTGTTTACGCACGAGACTTGAAAGCTGAAGACGCTATGGCGATTTTATTAAAAGATGCACTTCGCCCTAACTTAGTACAAACTTTGGAAGGAACACCAACGATTATTCACTGTGGCCCTTTTGCAAATATTGCACACGGATGCAACAGCGTTATTGCAACAAAAACAGCTAGTGCTCTTGCCGATTATGTAGTTACAGAAGCGGGATTTGGAGCTGATCTCGGAGCTGAAAAGTTTTTAGATTTTAAATGTAGAAAAGCAGGCTTAAAACCTAGTTGTGTAGTCCTAGTTTTAACAATTAAAGCGCTGAAACTTCACGGCGGAGTTGCTTTTGAAGACGTGAAAAAAGAAAATGTTTTTGCTGTTGAAAAAGGGATTTCCAATGCTTTAAAACACTATCAAAATATTAAAGAAATTTACAATCTTCCTTGTGTTGTAACACTCAACAAATACACCACTGACACGGACGCAGAAATTGCCAAAGTTAAGCAGTATTTTGGTGAAAATTTAGTTGTTAATAACGTCTGGGGAGAAGGAGGAAAAGGCGGACTACTCTTAGCTGAGAGAGTTATTTCTTCGACAGAAAGCGACAATAGTAGTTTTTCTTTCGCATATAACACCGAAGATTCGCTCGAAGAAAAAATTGACAAAATAGTTAAAAAAGTTTATGGTGGAAAAGGAGTAAAATACTCCGATTTAGCCCTTGAAAAACTTAAACTGATAAAATCCCTCAAAAAAGAAAAATATCCTGTTATCATGGCGAAAACTCAGTACAGTTTAAGTTCAGATGAAAAGCTACTAGGTGTGCCACAAAACTTTGAAGTGGAAATAAAAGATTTTGAGATTAGAAACGGCGCTGGCTTTATTGTTGCAGTTTGTGGGAAGATTCTTCTTATGCCGGGACTATCTAAAACGCCAGCGGCGGTAAATATGAAGATACATCCGAATGGAGATATCTCCGGTATCTTTTAGATAAAAAAAAGTTTACAGAGCTTTGTTTCTGGCATCCATCCCAGATAGTTACGTATGTCAATACGCGCCTACCTGTGCTGACTGCCGAGCTTAAAAACTGGCGCGAGCTAATGGCTCTTGCCTAGTTTGGCACCGTAAAAAGAAATTATTTTTCAGACTTTTCTCCGTTTAAGAACCACCGATGAGGGACCTCTATTGGGAACCTTAAACGAAGAAAATTCAAGAAAAATCTCTTCCTTTTTCTTTCATATTACATTAAACTAGAATAGTTTAAATACTATTCTTTTTTTATGAATTGAAAAATGAAAATAATTTAAGGAATTAAACTCATACCAGATGAGAACAGCGAGCCTAGTGACTCACTCAATTTTTTATCTAAAATATTTTTTCTTAAAAAAATGAAACTTTTAGATAGTTTAGTTTATGTCTTCCTAAACTGATACTTATAATCGCAAAAAGATTGACAAAGTTTTAAAAATATAATAAAATAATAATCGTTATATTTAGATCTATGTAAGAAAACATTGCATATGTTCAAAAACCATCCGTATTGACCCGTTTGAACGCAGGTATTACTAGATGAAATAGACACTTAAAAATTAGAAAGGAGGTCAACATGAAACAAACATATCAACCAAAGAAAGCTAGAAGAAACAAGGTTCATGGATTTAGAGAGAGAATGAGATCTAAATCAGGCAGAAACGTTTTAAAGAGAAGAAGAAACCGCGGAAGAAAAAATATTTGTGCATAATTAAAGAGTGAAAATGGATCATAGATTAAGAAAAGATAGACAGTTTACTTATATTTACAAGAAAGGTGTGAGAAAAAACACTCATTTTTTGACACTTTTCATTAAGGATAGTAAATTCAAAGGATATAAAATTGGATATTCTGTCAGCAAAAAAATTGGAAAGGCAAACGTTAGAAATAAATTAAAACGCAGAATGAAAGAGATTGTTAGAACTAACGATTTTGCGAAAGATTATCATAACTACGTTTTAATGGCTAGACAAGGAATTGAAAATTTAACTTTTGAGCAGTTATTTAAAGAGATTAAAGAGGTTTTTAACAAATAGTGAAAGAGATATTACTTTTTCCACTAAAAGTTTTGTTGTATATCCCCGTTTATTTATATAAGTTTCTTATATCTCCCCTGATCCCACACGTTTGTAGATTTTATCCCTCGTGTTCGACTTATTTCATACAAGCTGTGAAAGAATTTGGACCTTTTAAGGGATTTTATTTAGGAATAAGAAGAATTATGAGATGCACTCCAAATAACAAAAGAAAGGGATATGATCCCGTTCCAATTAATATAAAAGGAGTAACAAAATGGATTTTATAACTAATCTTCTTGCGATATCTCAACCAACAGGAATGTGGGCTTCGATTATTAACGCTTTTGAAAACGGAGTTGGAAGCTACCTTCTCGCAATTGTGTTAATTACTTTAGTTTTAAGACTTATTCTAGCACCACTTGATACTATTAATAAGAGAGTGACTAAAAAGCA